>Ga0101941_1000823_pt1 | contig 36129 bp, 28 predicted proteins | sample DewCreD2012metaG_3_FD_75242 | JGI IMG/M metagenome (GOLD analysis project Ga0101941, IMG submission 75242) | Hot spring sediment bacterial and archeal communities from British Columbia, Canada, to study Microbial Dark Matter (Phase II) - Dewar... ...
CACGATGTCGATCTACAATTTCAATTCCCATCCGACTACAAATAGCACCCAAATTGTAAGACCTATTGCCTGGAACAATTTTGCGACTCAAACGAACAGTACACAATTTCTTTGCTGAAAAATCCAAATCTTCCCGCTCAAATTCTGATTTTACAAATCCAAAATCAAATCCCACATTATGCGCTACAAATATCTTATCCTGCAGCTCTGCCCATATATCATCACAAACCGAGGCAAAATTAGGTGCACAAGACACCTCTTCGTTTGTAATTCCCGTCAGACCCGTAATCATGGCAGGAATATGAATACCCGGATTAATTAAGGTTGAATACGTTGAAATAATTTCCTGACCATTGGTAGTTACTATGGCTATTTCAATGATTCGGTTTAGGTTGGTATTGGAACCTGTTGTTTCAATATCCACAATGGCATACATAGGTTAAATCTAATCATTTTTTGTTGATGATGGCAAAACGGGTAAGCCTAAAACATATTGTTTCCTGGCAGGTTGAAAGTATATGAATAGCGATCCACATAATGAAAAACCAGTATGGTTTTGGGTAGTTTTGAGAGTCGTTACATACCTGTCAGTATTTATCCTCCTTTATCTTATATACAAAATATTCTGATGAGTAAAAATTATGCATGCATACAAAATAATTATACTATGCATGCATAACATTTATCAGACATTCTCCGTTAAATAAAAAAATTACTTTATGAAACGAGGAGAGACAGTTTGCTATCAATTTAAAATAATTTGGCATGCCATCTCCAGAATCTACAATGAAGAAGGTGCAAAACATGGATTAACAGCAACTATAGGATATGTTTTGTTAAATATTAATGAAAAAGAAGGTACACCAGCCACCAAAATAGGACCACTATTGGGCATGGAACCAACCAGTATGAGTCGTATGCTAAACAGCATGGAAAAAGAGAAACTAATTACACGAGAAAAAGATCTGATAGACAAGCGTTCAGTAAAAATAAAACTTACGGAAAAAGGCAAAGAAAAAAGACAGATTGCTCGAAAAGTGGTCAAAAAATTTAACAATGTTATTATCAATGAAATTGAAGAAGAGAAACTAAAAGCTTTTTTTGAAGTTGCTTCTGAAATAAATAGTATAATTGAAAGAAAGAATATATTTTAATCGGGAAAATTTTTTCATATGATCAAATCAATAAAAAATGTAGTAGTGCTTGGCTCTGGAATAATGGGTTCACGCATTGCTTGCCACTTTGCCAATATCGGTGTAAAGGTTTTGTTATTGGATATTGCTCCAAAAGAGTTGACTGATGCAGAAAAAGCAAAAGGCCTTAATCTGGACGATTCGAAAGTTAAAAACCGAATTGTAAATGATGCCTTACAATCTGCTCTAAAATCCAATCCATCTCCTATTTATAAAGAAGACAATGCACTTCGTATTAAAACAGGAAACTTTGCCGACAATATGAAAGATATTGCCGACTATGACTGGATACTGGAAGCCGTTGTTGAAAACCTGGATATAAAAAAATCTGTTTTTGAACAGGTAGAAAAATATCGTAAAAAAGGTTCAATTGTATCCAGTAATACTTCGGGTATACCAATCAGCCTTATGCTGGAAGGTCGATCTGATGATTTCAAAAAGAATTTCCTTGGCACTCACTTCTTTAATCCGCCAAGATACCTTAGACTGTTAGAAATAATCCCTACTGATTACACAGATAAGGAACTTACAGATTTTATGATGCACTACGGTGATCTATACTTAGGCAAAACTACTGTTTTATGTAAAGACACACCCGCTTTCATTGCCAACAGAATTGGTATATACTCAATGCTCGAAGTAATGAAAACCATGAAAGAGCTTGGTCTTACTATTGACGAAACAGACAAACTTACTGGCCCCGTAATAGGCAGACCAAAATCTGCTACCTTCAGAACCTCAGATGTAGTAGGTCTGGATACACTTCTAAAGGTAGCCGAAAATTTGTACAAAGGTCTCAAAGATGATGAAGCAAAAGAAACCTTCAACATTTCTGCCGACATCAAACAAATGGCTGAAAACAAATGGCTGGGAGACAAAACAGGCCAGGGTTTTTACAAAAAAGTAAAAGGAGAAGGCGGAAAATCAGAAATCCTGACGCTCGATCTGAAAACCATGGAATATGGCCCTCAGCAAAAAGTAAAATTTGCCACGCTTGAGCAAACCAAAACCATAGAAAATCTAAAAGACAGATTCAAAGTTTTGGTTTCGGGCAAAGACAAAGCAGCTGAATTTTATAGAAAAAGCTTTGCAGGTGTATTCAAATATGTATCCTATCGCATACCTGAAGTAGCAGAAGAATTATACAAAATCGACGATGCGCTAAAAGCTGGATTTGGCTGGGAACTAGGACCTTTCGAAACCTGGGATGCATTAGGTATTGAAAAAGGTATAAAACTAATTGAAGAAAAAGGTGAAAAACCAGCAGACTGGGTATATGAAATGCTCAAAGCAGGACATACTTCCTTCTACAAAAATGAAAATGGCAAACGACTATTCTACGGCATTCCTACCAAAAACTATCAGGAAATACCGGGAACAAATCAATTTGTACTACTGGATACACTCAGAGCAAACAATATAGTCTGGAAAAATACCGGTGCTTCACTATTCGACATTGGTGATGGAATCCTAAATCTTGAATTTCACACCAAAATGAATACCCTTGGCGGTGAAGTTGTAGAAGGTATCAACAGAGCAATTTCCATTGCAGAAAAAGAATATCGTGGCTTGGTCATAGGCAATGAAGCAACAAACTTCTCTGCCGGTGCTAATCTTGCTTTAATCTTTATGTATGCCATAGAACAGGAATATGATGAAATAGACTTCATGATTCGTCAGTTTCAAAATACCATGATGCGCATACGGTATTCTTCTATACCGGTTATTTCCGCACCGGCAGGATTGGCGCTAGGTGGTGGTTGCGAACTAACTATGCATGCCGACCATGTACAGGCACATGCGGAAACTTATATTGGACTGGTAGAATTTGGTGTAGGTCTTATTCCCGGTGGTGGTGGAACCAAAGAAATGGCACTCCGAGTATCTGATTCTTTTGAGACTGATGATATTATGACCAACAACCTGAAAAATGCATACTTAAACATAGCTATGGCCAAAGTAGCTACTTCTGCATATCAGGCTAAGGAAATGAATATACTTCGTGCATCCGATGGAATAACGCTAAACAGAAGTCGACTTATAGCCGATGCAAAACGAAAAGCACTGGAACTGGCCGAAGATGGATATACCATGCCGGTACAAAGAACCGATATAAAAGTATTAGGCAAATCAGCACTCGGTATGTTTATAGCCGGAGCAAACTCAATGAGAGCTGGCAAATATATCTCCGAACATGATCAAAAAATAAGTGAGAAACTAGCCTATGTTATGTGTGGAGGGGATCTTTCTCAACCAACACTGGTTTCCGAACAATACTTACTAGACCTTGAGAGAGAAGCATTCCTTGCTCTGACAGGCGAAAAGAAAACCCTTGAACGAATTCAAAGTATTCTAAATTCAGGCAAACCTTTAAGAAACTAGTAAATCGGAAACAAAACTGGCATACGCCTGAAAAAATTAATCACTAAGAAAAATTACAGCAATGAAAGAAGTATATATAGTAGCCGGATATAGATCAGCAGTAGGTAAAGCTCCAAGAGGTAACTTTAAGTTTTACAGACCTGATGATCTGGGTGCAGATGTAGTAAGGCATCTGGTAACTTCGATTCCAAATCTGGACAAAGAAAAAATAGACGACGTAATTTGTGGTAATGCCACTCCCGAAGCCGAACAAGGCTTGAATATTGGAAGAATGATCTCCCTGATGGGTCTTGATACAGTAAAAGTTCCAGGTATGACTGTAAACAGATATTGCTCTTCCGGTTTAGAAACTATTGCCATTGCAGATGCTAAAATAAAAGCTGGTTATGGCAATTGCATCATAGCTGGCGGTGTAGAATGCATGAGCCCAATACCTTTTGGTGGATGGAGAATTGTACCCAATGCCGATGTAGCAAAGAAGAATCCTGACTACTACTGGGGCATGGGCTTAACAGCCGAAGCAGTTGCCAAAGAATTTAATGTAAGCAGAGAAGTTCAGGATGAATTTGCCTACAATAGTCATATAAAAGCATCCAAAGCAATTGCAGAAAATCGTTTCAAAGACGATATAGTGCCTATTACCATCAAAGAAAAATATGTAAACGAAGCCGGCAAGATGAAAACCCGCGAATATCTGGTCGATACCGACGAGGGACCAAGACCGGATACCAGCATTTCAGCATTAGCCAAATTGAAACCTGTATTCCAGGCCAATGGTACAGTTACAGCTGGCAACTCATCTCAAACTTCTGATGGAGCAGCATTTGTAATGCTAATGAGTGGCGAAATGGTAAAAGAACTAAATCTAAAACCGATTGCCAGAATGGTATCATATGCCGTAGCAGGTGTTGAGCCAAGAATTATGGGTATCGGGCCAATGGAAGCTATACCAAAGGCATTAAAATTAGCAGGGTTAAAACTGGAAGACATAGATCTAATTGAGTTAAATGAGGCATTTGCTTCACAGTCATTTGCCATAATTCGTGATCTTGGTCTTGATCCTGAAAAAGTAAATGTAAATGGTGGAGCAATAGCATTAGGCCATCCACTGGGTTGCACCGGTGCAAAACTTTCAGTTCAAATATTCAATGAACTGAAAAAGAGAAATAAAAAATATGGACTGGTAACCATGTGTGTTGGTACCGGACAGGGTGCAGCCGGTATATTTGAAAGACTATAATATTTTTAGGTATAACAATTACAAATTCAACTTTTTGACATAAACATTAAACGAATTACAACTATGTCCACAACAACATCAAAACACAATATAAAAGGTGCCGAATACCTTATAAAAGAAACTAAAGCCGAAGACATATTTATTCCTGAAGAATTTAATGAAGAGCAAACCATGATACGCGACATGGCCAATGACTTCATTAATACAGAAGTAATCCCAAAACTTGAAGCAATTGATAAACAGGAAGAAGGTCTGGTTGAAGGTCTGCTAAGCAAAGCCGGAGAACTAGGACTTCTTGCAACTTCTATCCCTGAAAAATATGAAGGTTTTGGAAAGGACTTCAATACTTCTCTGTTAATGACAGAAGTAGTAGGTGGCGGACACTCATTTGCTGTAGCTCTAGCAGCACACACCGGTATCGGCACTTTACCAATCTTATACTTCGGAACTGAAGAACAAAAAAATAAATACTTGCCAAAACTAGCCTCTGGTGCCTGGAAAGCCAGTTATTGCCTAACCGAACCGGGTTCAGGTTCAGATGCATTGGCAGCAAAAACTAAAGCGGTAATCAGTAGTGATGGAAAATATTATGTCCTGAACGGACAAAAGATGTGGATCACCAATGCCGGTTTTGCAGATGTGTTTATAGTATTTGCCCAGATTGATGGAGATAAGTTTACCGGCTTTATAGTTGAAAAAGGAGAAGGGCTTTCACTAGGAAATGAAGAACATAAAATGGGTATTAAAGGCTCATCAACCCGCCAGGTATTCCTAAATGATTGCAAAGTGCCGGTTGAAAACATATTGGGTGAAATAGGCAAAGGTCACCTGATTGCCTTCAACATACTAAATATTGGCAGAATAAAACTTGCAGGTGCTGCCATTGGTGCATCCAAAAGATGCAGCACACAATCTATCCAATATGCCAAAGAAAGAATACAATTTAAGAGGCCTATTGCAGAATTTGGAGCCATAAAATACAAACTGGCCGAACAGGCAATTAGAATTTTTGCTGTAGAATCAGCCATGTACAGAGCAGGTGCAGATATACAATCGGCAGAAGAGGACCTGAAATCGCAAGGCAAATCCTATGAAGAAGCGCTATTAGGTGCTGCGCAAAACTTTGCTATAGAATGTGCCATACTTAAAGTAGCAGGTTCAGAAGCTTTGGATTATGTAGTTGATGAAGGAGTACAAATATTTGGAGGTTATGGATTTTCTGCCGACTACCCTATGGATAGAGCTTATAGAGATTCCAGAATTAACCGAATTTTTGAAGGAACCAACGAAATCAACCGAATGCTTACTATGGATATGATCCTGAAAAAAGCTATGAAAGGTGAAGTTGATTTTATGAATGCTGCCATGGCTGTTCAGAAAGAACTAACAGGAATTCCGGAATTTGGCGATGAAGAAGAAGGACTATTTGCTGCCGAGAAAAAAGCCATTCAGAATTTCAAAAAAGCCCTTCTTATGGCAGCAGGTGCCGCAGCACAAAAGTATATGGATAAACTGGCACACGAACAGGAGATTTTAATGAACCTGGCCGACATTGCCATTGATGTTTACATTGCAGAATCTGCCCTACTTAGAACAGAAAAACTAGTTTCTCTAAAAGGCAAAGAAGCTGCAAAAACACAAATCAATATGGTAAAAACCTTAGTATTTGACACGGCAGACAAAGTGAGTATTGCTGGAAAAAATGCGGTAGTTTCTATGTCAGAAGGTGATATGCAACGTATGATGCTGATGGGTATTAAAAGATTTACCAAAGTTTCGCCGGTTAATACCAAAGACCTGAGAAGACAAATTGCCGATAAACTAATAGAAGAAAATAACTACTGTTTCTAAACAGGAATTGATTGAACGGTTAGTTGATTAGCCCGGAAATATTATCCGGGCTATTTTTTTGAAAAGATCTTCGAAAGCTCTGCTATTACAAATTCGACCTCAGTTTGCGTATTGTTGCGGCTAAAAGAAAAACGAATATGACCTCTGGATGGCACAACATCCAAGGCCTGCAAAACATGACTGCCTATTACACTGCCGCTGGTGCAGGCACTACCACCGGATGCAGATATTCCCTGAATGTCCAGATTAAATAGTAACATTTCATTATCCTCCGACGATGGCATACTAGCACTCAGAATTGTATATGAACTTCGTTCTGCATTGCTGCTTTCACCATTAAACTCAACACCGGGTATGTTAATTCGTAAACCTTCAATCAGGCGGTGTTTCAATTGCTGTATGTGCTTCTGATCCTCCACCATGCTATCATATGCCAGCTCAAAAGCCTTTGCCATACCAATGATTGCAGCTACATTTTCCGTACCACCACGCATATTTCTTTCCTGCGAACCGCCATATAACAATGGTTTAATCTTTGATTCACCACGTATATAGATAAAACCAGTCCCTTTCGGACCATGAAACTTATGCCCGGAACCACACATAAAATCAACCTCAGTTTGCTGCAAGTCTATAGGAAAATGCGTGACCGATTGCACGGTATCAGAATGAAAAAAAGCATTATTGGCTTTACATATCGCAGCTACCAAATTTATATCCGTTACATTGCCAATTTCATTGTTCACATGCATCAAAGACACAAGCGAACGCTCATTTTGACTTAATATTTCATCCAAATGGGAAAGATCAATATTCCCCAAGTTATCATGCCTAACATAAGAAAGTTTAATAAGCCCTCTTTTCTCTAACTCTTGTAAGGTATGCAGCACAGCATGATGCTCCAATTTTGAGGTAACTGCATGTTTCAGACCGTAGGTATGTATGCAGGAGAAAATGGCAAGATTATCCGACTCAGTACCGCCTGAGGTAAAGAATATTTCAGCAGGAGATGTATTAAGTTTTGAAGCTAATACTCTCCTTGCTTTTTCTATGGCAGCTCTGGTTTGTCTGCCATGTTTATGTATTGAACTTGGATTGCCAAAGATATCCTTCATAAAAGGAATCATTACTTCGATCACCTGATCGTCAACCGGAGTAGTAGCGGCATTATCCAGGTATATATTCATTAGTTTTTAGTAGAAATTACCTCTTTTATATCCATAATAATTTTATTTCCCAGATGCTCCGATGTTGCCTGAGTATCAGATTCTGCATATATTCTGATGATAGGCTCAGTATTACTTTTGCGCAAGTGTACCCATTCTTTTCCAAATTCAATCTTTACACCATCTATAGTGTTTATAGGCTGTTTTTGATATTTCTTTTCAATAGCTTTTAATACCAGATCAACATCAATTTCGGGAGTTAATTCGATCTTATTTTTGGATATATAATAATTCGGATATTTGGATCTAAGCATAGAAACAGACTTTCCAAACTCAGCCAAATGTGTTAAAAACAAAGCAATTCCAACCAATGCATCACGACCATAGTGCAACTCAGGATAAATAACTCCGCCGTTACCTTCACCTCCAATAATGGCATTATTTTCTTTCATCTTGGTAACAACATTTACCTCCCCTACAGCAGCTGCGTAATAGATTTGTCCATGTTTTTCTGTTACATCCTTCAATGCCCTGGTTGATGACAAATTAGAAACTGTATTGCCAGGTGTATTCTTTACCACATAATCAGCTATGGCAACCAGCGTATATTCCTCGCCAAAGAAACCACCATCTTCATTTACAAAACAAAGTCGGTCAACATCCGGGTCTACAACAATTCCCAAATCAAACTGACCGTTAGCCATTTCACTGGAAATAAATCCCAGATTTTCTGGTAGCGGTTCCGGATTATGTGGAAAATTGCCATTAGGCTCGCAATAATAACCGGTAATTTGATTTACTCCCAATGCCTTTAACAACTTTGGCACTGCAATACCTCCGGTAGAGTTTACCGCATCTATGGCTATTTTAAAATTTTTTGATGCAATTAGTTCAGGTTTAACCAGAGGTAACTTTAGTATAGCCTCAATATGTTTATCCAGATAGGTATCATCCTGTACATAACTACCTAACTTCTTTACATCAGCAAATACAAACTCATCTTTATCTGCCAGTTCTAATATTTTTTTGCCATCTTCATCAGAAATAAATTCACCCTGAGCATTTAATAATTTCAAGGCATTCCATTGTGCAGGATTATGACTGGCTGTAAGAATAATGCCACCGGCGGCCGATTCAAATACAACGGCCATTTCAACTGTTGGGGTTGTAGATAAACCAAGATCTACCACATCAAGTCCTAAGCCTTGCAAGGTAGACACTACAAGGCCGGAAACCATCTTGCCCGATAATCTTGCGTCTCTTCCAAGCACTACTTTTTTGTTATCTGAAATACTCTTTAACCAGGAACCATATGCTGCAGTGTATTTTACAATATCAACAGGAGTAAGACCATTACCTGGCTCGCCACCAATGGTACCCCTAATTCCGGAAATTGATTTTATAAGTGTCAAATGAAATAATATTTAGAAATTCACCTGCAAATTTAATAAATACAAGCATCAGACGCTTGCTATTTTTTTCTCACAAGTTATATTTTGTGCTTAATTTAGATTTTCAATACTAATCCTGGCATTCAATCCCATCTATTATGAGCGACCAAACAGAAACTATACGTCAACAAAAACTACAAGCCTTTGATCGTTTGCTTACCATAATGGATGAGTTAAGGGAACAATGCCCCTGGGATAAAAAACAAACACTGGAAAGCCTCCGGTACCTGACAATCGAGGAAACCTTTGAACTCTCCGATGCTATTGTAGAACAAAATTCCAATGAAATAAAGAAAGAATTGGGCGATTTGTTACTGCACATCGTTTTTTACGCCCGTATAGCTTCGGAAACCTCTTCTTTTACGATACTTGATGTAATTAATTCTATCTGTGAAAAACTAATTCACCGCCACCCACATATTTATGGCAATGTAAAAGCAGATGATGAAGAAACAGTAAAGAAAAACTGGGAACAGCTAAAACTTCAGGAAAAGGGTGGCAATAAAACCATTCTGGGAGGGGTACCAAAATCGTTGCCGGCATTAATAAAAGCCATGCGCATCCAGGAAAAAGCCCGTGCCTCAGGTTTTGATTGGGAAAAGAAAGAACAGGTTTGGGAAAAAGTACAAGAAGAATTGGAAGAGTTTCATACAGAAATTAATACCAATCAGCTTGACAAAACGAACAAAGAAAAAGCTGAATCAGAATTTGGCGATTTACTATTTAGTCTGATTAACTACGCCAGATTTTTAGACATTAACCCTGAAGATGCTCTGGAGAAGACCAATAAAAAATTTATCCATCGCTTTACTTATCTGGAAACCGAATCTAAAAAGGATGGGAAGAACTTGAATTCTATGACCCTGGCAGAAATGGATGAATATTGGAACAAAGCAAAGAAAACCATTTAGCAATTGAAAATCCATAAATAACAACCTATTCTATTAATAATATCTGGATTATTAATTTTTAAACAAGGGAGTTATCTTTAGGTTTTTTAATGATAGAGTAATTAAAATAGTATATTGTATTTTTTAATCCGGATAACTTCATGGACTTAGATAAACTTTTTGAAGATGCCACTTTGAAGGCAAAGGAACTACCAAAACAATCCAACGAAAATCTTTTGCTGCTGTATTCATTATACAAACAAAGCACTGAGGGTGATCAGCAGGCTGAAAAACCTTCCAATCCTTTTGATATTGTTGGCAATGCGAAGTATAAAGCCTGGGAGGATTTAAAGGGAACTTCAAAGGATGATGCTAAAAAACAATACATAGACTTAGTCAATAAACTAAGGAACTAGAATACTAATCTTTTTTTCGGAGCACAGGAGTAACAAGTAAAATGTACAAGTTTAATAATGTGTTGTTGGTAGATGACGACTATATAAGCAATTTTATAGCCGACCATCTTTTAAGTAAACATAAAATCTGCAAAAGCATTACTATTGCCCGCAATGGCGATGAAGCTCTTAAATATCTTCAGGATAAGAACAACCCTTTTCCTGAACTTATATTGCTGGATATCAACATGCCTGTAATGGATGGCTTTGAATTTATAGGTGCATTCCAGCGATATAATATGGATAGAAACAAAACCAAGATCGTTATTTATACAACCTCATATAATAAAGAAGATTTTGATATGCTGCATGAAATTGGTTTCCATGATTTTATTATTAAACCCCTTAATGAAGAAAAGTTAAAAAAACTTTTGGAACTTTTTGATACCAATTAAGTTAGTCTTTCTATAAGATCTACTTATTTATTGGAAATCAATGATATCAATAAAGACAATACTCCTTGTAGACGACGATTATGTTAGCAATTATCTAACAGAAAGACAGATCAAGAAATCAGGCATAGCCGATTTTGTTAAAACAGTAAGAAATGGTGAGGAGGCTTTAACGTATCTGGCAGAACCGGCCAATAAAAGACCTGACCTGATACTATTGGATATAAATATGCCGGAAATGGACGGCCTTCAATTCCTCAAATACTTCAAGCAAATGACTCTGGAACATAATATTCGTATTGTGCTTGTAACAGCTGCCCTTAACCTTGATAAGAAAAACAAAATCAATGCCTTAGGCTATGACGAAATTATTGAAAAACCATTTACCCTTACAAAGTTAAACCAATATCTGCTGACTACGTAAGTACTTTATACGTTTTCAAACCTGAATATTTAAATATATGAGCAATCATTAAACATTTAGGTGACAAATAAGTTGGGTTTAAAGCATTTCAATTGGGCAAATAACTAATGAGCAGACTTAACTCAATATTACTGGTTGAAGATGACAGCATTACAAACTTCATCAACGAAAGGCTTCTAAGAAAACTGGAAGTAGCCAATGATATTAAAATAGCCTCAAACGGGTTAGAAGCTCTATCAGTCATTCAAAATTCTGTTGAAAACAGCCAAAACCCTCCTTGCCTTATTTTTTTGGATATTAACATGCCTGTAATGGATGGGTTTGAGTTCCTGTCCGAATTTAAATTGCTGAACCTGCCCAATAAACATAATGTAGTAGTAATAGTGCTTACTACTTCAACAAACCTTACAGATATTGAGAAACTAAAAGGTTCTGGCAATACCGACTTTATCAACAAGCCTCTTACTAAAGAAAAGGTACAGAGTATTATTAAAAAACACTTTACCGAGTTTATAGAAGACGTTCAATCATAGATCCAATATAAGCAGCACAAGGGCATAGTTGAGCTAAACTAATTTATATCAATTGGAAACCTTTCGTTTTAAAATATCAGACCCAAACCAAACTATTCTTTTCTGCAGGTGGTTTTAGCTATAAGTTATGTTGAAGGAGGTTAGAAATGGAGAAATTGAACTGTATATTGTTGGTGGATGATGATATGGTAAATAATTACCTGAATGAGAAACTCCTTAGAAGTATAGAAATTTCAACCAATATTAGAATAACTCAAAATGGAGAAGAGGCTCTGCTATATCTTGCAAGACACGGTTCTCCTTATGACTACAACTATCCAGACTTAATATTACTGGATTATAATATGCCCAAAATGCAGGGCAATGAATTCATGGAGCTTTTTAATCAGATTAACTCGTGCCAGCGCCATCGAAGTCGAATAATTGTATTAGCCGCATTTATGAATGACAATATAAAAGAGCAGCTTACAGTGCTTGGGGTCGAGGAATTTATAGAAAAGCCTCTTACCAAAGAAAAATTGGAAGAGGCCCTTCATAAAATCAAAATTTGATATCGTTAAGCTTTGTCAGCAAACGTTTCGTTATACAACTCGATTGATTCCTGGATAATTTTATACGCTTCTTCTTTGTTCAGGAATTTCTTTACTACTACTTCTTTCTTTTCAAGGTTTTTATAGTCCTCAAAAAATCTTTTTACTTCTACTAAAGTATGCGGTGGAAGCTCAGCAATGTCGTTAATATAGTTTACAGACATATCATTTTTTGCAACAGCTATGATTTTGTCATCACGCTCATTGTCGTCGATCATCTGCATTACACCGATTACCTTTGCCTCAATCAGACACATAGGAACTACATCTACAGAGCTAATTACCAGTATATCTAAAGGGTCTTTATCATCACAATAGGTGCGTGGAATAAAACCATAATTAGCAGGGTAATGAACTGCCGAAAACAATACACGGTCTAGTTTCAACAATCCGCTTTCTTTATCCAACTCATATTTCGCTTTGGAATTTTTGGGTATCTCAATAATGGCCTGAACACATTCAGGTGCATTTTCGCCAAAGCTTACATCATGCCAAGCATTCATATATAAAAATTATTTGTTATTACGTTAAATTCTATTTCTGTACAATATGTACAAAATTAATATATATTTTAGGATTTTTTAGTTATATGAACTTTATCTATTATAGAAAATAATATCTACTTTTGCAGGCTAATATGTACATGCAGAAAAAACCATATTATTTTAAAAATATCCTTTGTGTATTTTTAGCCTTACTAATTCTTTCTTCTACGCAACTTTCACCAATTCAAAAGGAAAAAAGCAGTTACAAGAAAGAACAAAAAGGCCAGGAAAACAAAAGCGATCAAAATAATACTCCGGAGTTTCAGGAATATTCAGTAGAGGCTATTGTGCCAATTATTGATTTTAAAACTCCAGAGGTAGTTTTTTGCCTTATATCCCTACCTGATATTACATGTTGCTATGTTACAAGTTTGTACAATGGCAATATCAATCACTCCAGCTTCTTCAAAAAACTTTTTACCTGTATTATAGCTGTCAACGCTCCATAGTTTGAGATAACTATACCTATCAAAACTACAATCGAATTATTTTAACAATTTTTACTAAATACTATATACTACAATGCGTAATAAAACCGGGATTATTATCCTAACCGTTATTCTTACAGCGCTGTGCCTTTTCTTTATTTCGTTCTCTCTGGTAGACAGATCTGTAAAGAAAGAAGCAACAGCATTTGCAACCAACCAATCGGGTCAGGTTGATTTTCTAAAGAAACAACAATACCTTGACTCTATATACAACAAACCGGTATATAACTTTCTAGGCCTAAAAGAATATACTTACAAAGAAGTAAAACAAAATGGGTTAAACCTTGGCCTTGACCTTCAGGGTGGTATGCACGTAACCTTAGAAGTTTCTCCGGTAGAAATCTTAAAAGGTCTTTCCGGAAACAACCCGGATCCAGGTCTTAAACAGTCTCTGGAAATGGCTACCAATATGCAGAAAAACAGCCAGGAAAATTACACCACACTATTTTACCAGGCATTCAAAGAAATCGCTCCCGGCAAACCTTTAGCCAGTGTTTTTGCTAATTATGCAAACCGCGATTATATCACCAACAGTTCTTCTGATCAGGATGTAAAAACTTATATCGAAAGAGAGGTAGATCAGGCTATTGATCGTACTTTCCAGATTCTAAGAACGAGAATTGATAAATTTGGTGTAACCAGTCCAAACATTCAACGAATTCAAGGTACTGGCAGAATCCAGGTTGAACTGCCGGGTGCAGACAATCCTGAAAGAGTTAGAAAACTACTTCAAGGTGTTGCAAAACTTGAATTCCTTGAGGTTTATCAGGCACAAGAGTTCTATCCTGTTATATTTGCTATCAACAACTACTTAGTAGTTAAACAAAAAGCCGATAAAGGCAGCAAATCTGACAATGTAGTTACTACAGAACCAGTTGCAGGTAAGGAAGAAATTGACCCATTAACCGGCGAAAAAATAATTAAAGATACCACTGCAATATCTGATACTACTGCTGTTGCCGCCGATACAACACAGGAAAATGTATCTAAATTTATCACTCTAGCACTAGGCCAGAATCTGCAACAATTTGGGCAATTGGTTTATTCGGTTGAAGACACTGCCAAGATCAACGCCATGTTGAATGACCCAAAAGTAAAAGCAATCATTCCGGTTTCTATGTCACTACTTTGGGAGAAAGCAAGTAGCAACCAACCTACCATTGAGTTAGTTCCAGTCAAAAAAGGTCGTTTAGGTAAAGCACCTTTAACCGGTGAAGCGATTACCGATGCAAGAGCAGATTTTGCTTCAAGCGGTGGTGGTTACGAAATTAGCATGTCTATGAATGGTTCTGGTGCAAAAGCCTGGAGAAACCTAACCAGAAAAGCAGTTGAAACCAGCACTCCACAAAGCAGAAACAGAATAGCTATATCACTTGACAATACTATTTATTCTGCTCCTTTTGTAAACGAAGAGATTCCAAATGGTGTATCTTCTATCTCTGGTAACTTTACCGAAGAAGAAGCGAAAGACCTTGCAAACGTATTGAAAGCTGGTAAGCTTCCGGCTCCTGCCAGAATTGTAGAAGAAGGCATCATCGGACCATCATTAGGTAAAGAAGCCATAGCTCAAGGTTTGAAATCTTCTGCTGCAGGTTTGGTATTAGTAGTTATCTTCATGGTTTTATACTATAGCATGGGTGGTATGATTGCCAACTTTGCTTTGATATTCAACGTGTTTTTTATAATAGGTATACTTGCTCAGTTGCATGCAGCTCTTACCCTACCGGGTATTGCAGGTATTGTACTTACTATTGGTATGGCCGTGGATGCTAACGTGCTTATTTTTGAAAGGATACGTGAAGAATTAAGGAATGGTAAGTCTATCGACCTGGCTATCAAGGAAGGTTATTCTAAAGCATTCAGTGCCATATTTGACTCAAACATTACCACCATACTTATCGGTATTATCCTGGCATGGTTAGGATCTGGTCCGGTACAAGGTTTTGCTACAGTCTTAATTATTGGTATTGCCACGTCTTTCTTTACTTCTGTATTTATATCAAGAGTTATAGTTGAGTTTATGGCTGGTAGAAAGATAATAACTGAAAAATCTTTCGAAACTGTTATTTCCAGAAGTTTTACCGGAAAAATCAATTTTGACTTTATCGCATTTAGAAAGAAAGCATACATTTTCTCTGCTATAATAATAGCAATAGGAATTGGGTGTATAGCTACCAACGGACTAAATATGGGTGTGGATTTCAAAGGTGGTCGTTCGTACATAGTACAGTTTGATCAGCCAGTTCCGGCATCTGATGTTAAGTCTGCTCTTGGCAACGAATTTGAAAACAAAGGCACAGAAGCTAAAACATACGGTGAAAACAGTACATTGAAAATCACTACTAGTTATCTGATTGATGATGAGTCTACAGAAGGTGATGAAAAAGTGCTTGCAGCATTGGAAAGTGGGTTAAAAACATTTAGCTCTGCTAATCCAAAAATTATTGGTTCGGAAAAAGTAGGTGCAACCATTGCTGATGATATCATAAGTGCTTCACTTATTTCCGTTTTATTCTCGCTTATTGCCATATTTATCTATGTAGTAATACGTTTCAGAAAATGGCAGTTTGGTTTGGGTGCATTAATTGCTCTTACTCATGATATACTGATTTGTATTGCAATCTATGGTATTGCTACTATGCTTGGCTTCAACTTGGAGGTAGATCAGATATTTATAGCAGCCATACTTACTGTAATTGGTTACTCTGTAAACGATACGGTAGTTGTTTTTGACAGAATAAGAGAAACACTGGAAGAACAGCCAAAAGAAAAACTAGGTAAAGTAATGAACATTGCGATAAACGATACCTTAAGCCGTACCATCATTACCTCATTGACTGTATTAATTGTAGTGATAACACTTCTTATTTTCGGTGGTGATGTATTGAGAGGTTTTGCTCTTATACTAATAGTTGGTGCTACATTTGGAACGTATTCATCCATCTATATTGCAACTCCGGTTGTACTTGATCTGGGTGTTTCTGATTCCAAGAAAGATTAATTAATTTTCTAATTGAAATAAAAAAGCCATTCTCTTTGCGGAGAATGGCTTTTTTTATGTTTTAGATAATTCTTCTAATTAGATTCTTCCTGTAGTTGTTTAACTACTTTCATTCAAGCTTATTATAAAAAGCACACTCTAATTTACTTTGAAACATCACAGAGCCTGATTTGCTTCTAATCAATACAAAGAAAAATTGGACAATCCTAGGCAAATTGTTTCTACTTTGAATTCTCTGTTAGATGTAATTCCCTTAACCGGCCGTTGACTGCAAGAGTTTGTCTTCTGAAAAATAACTCGTGCAAATCTTTGCTATATCTTCTCCTGTTGCCTGATTAATTGTATCAAATAGATCTTCGTAAAAAGTAGGGGCAAGTTTATGAAAATGCAGTGTTTTATGTTTTTCCATCACAGCAAATGGTGTATTGAGAGAATTCAGATAGCCACCCAGCATAAAGTTCTTTACGGTTTCTAATTCCTCTTCAACAACCGGTTCAGTCTGTAGTATATGAATTTCTTTCCAGATTTCATCCAGCGTATCGGCAAGTACTTCTTTCTTCACATCGGTCTGACAAGCCCAATATGATGCAGATTGCAAATTGATCAAACCACTGTGAATGCCATAGGTATAACCCTTGTCCTCTCGTATATTTTTCATCAGCCTGGATCCGAAATATCCACCCAATACTTCATTGGCCAAAGCCAGTGCTGCATAGTCCGGATGGTTGTAAGGTATAGCCGGTATAGCCAGACGAATGGAACTTTGCAAAGCATCCGGTCTTTCTATATGCAACTTGCCACTTTGGTATTGCACTGGTTGTGCTTTATCGGATTTGACACTGCTTGAAATAGTATTCTGACCAAACACTGATTCTACAATCGAATAACAATTTTTTCCGCCACCTGAAACAAAAATGGCACATGACGAAAAGGAGAATAATTTCGGGAAATAAGCCTTAATTTCCGCAGGAGCAATATTTTTTACTGTTAGCTCATCCACAATTCTGCCATACGGGTGCCCGGACTGGTAGAAATTAGAACGCATCTGAACTGAAGCCAGAAATGAGGTTTTCTCTTTGTTGACTCGTATGGTCTGTAGCTGAATATTTTTCAGATTTTGAAGTTCTGTATCCGGCAATACAGACTGATGTATCAGTTCATTAACCAGTGAAAGTACTTCTTTAAGAAACTTTTCAAGACAATAGACGGTAACAACCACCTGGTCATAACCGCTGGAGATTTCAATAAATGCTCCATAAGTAGCAAAGGTCTCTTCAATATCGGCAGCGGATCTGGTTTTGGTACCGGCAGTTAATAGTTTGGAGGCAAAGTAGGAAACACCATTTGCCGGCTCATGTACATGCCCACCGGCAAATACCATATCAAACTTTATAGCTTCCTGGCTACCCAATGAAACCTCAAAATATGGTATGCCATTGCTTAATTTACCAGATTGGACTTTGGGCAAAGCAAATATTTCGGGTTTATTAAAAGCAGGTGCTAATGTTCTATCCAGCATAATTACAGGTTATTCAACTACAGATTCAACAGGTTTCCTTTTGTTAAATGCCATAAGCAATGAAAATCTCAATGACTCAGCCAATGGGTTGTTTTTTGACGTTGGAACCAGATAGGCAAAATCAATTCCGAATTGTTGATATCTAAACCCAAAACCTAAAGTAATATAATCTCTTGCTCCACTGGTTTTACCTTCTTTGAAATACCCACCACGAATAGCAAACAAAGGATCACCTATTGCATTGTGGTACCAGTACTCCAACCCAACGTGGTATATCAATTCTCTCATTTCACCAGAGAAACCACTAGGCGAATCTGCAAAAGAACCAAACATTCCGCTTATAAGGCCCTTGTCAGGTATAGAATCAAAACCTGCTGTATTTCTAAGGGTTGATGGCACCATCAGTTTACTAAGTTCTGCAACAAGGGTTAGTTTGTTGAATGGATCCAATTCGCCTGTAATGGCAGTTCCTAAACGCAGCGTAGTTGGTATAAAATTTCTGCTATCGCCATTGGAATAAGAAATTTTAGCTCCAATATCAGAAATATTGGCCCCCAGGTTGACTTTTACATTTTTACCCGAAAGGTTATAATCTTTGGTATGAAATATACCAACATCACCGGCAGCTGTATTTCCGGGTTTGATTTGTCCTGCATCGCCGGTATAGTTTCCGGCAAGGTTAGAATGTATAAACTTTAAACCCAATCCAACCCCAAGGTTTTCACTCAACTTTCTGGAGTAGTTTCCACCAATGGAAAACTCCTTGGCCTTATGTTCACCGGTTACCAAACCATTGTTATCAGTAAAGGTAATTTTACCCAGATCAAAATAAGTCATTTGCAGACCAATTGCTTCCTGCTCACTTAATTTGGTATAGCCGGTCAGGTAAGACAGAGCCATATCATTCACCAGTTTTCTAAGCCAAGGGTTATAAGAAATAGAAAGCCCCATATCGCTTTCTATAAATGCCATTTTGGCGGCATTCCAACGGGCAGACATGGCATCGGCAGAAGTAGCAACACCTGCATCAGCTAATGCTCCCGAGCGTGCATCCGGTGCAATGGTTAGAAAAGGAACTGAGGTGTTCAGGATTGGGTCACCCTCTTTAGAAATAGTTTGTGAAAAACCTGCTAGTGAACTAAAAGCAAGAATAGATGGCAGTATGTACTTTAAACGCATTTGGGTATTCTTAAAAATTCAAATATAGGATTAATAAATCAATTCAGTATTACTAGTTTTTGATATTTATAGGCACTGGAACCGTCTCTGACAGCTCTGATTTGCACTTTGTAAACATAAACTCCTTTGCCTATTATATCGCCAAAATCATCACGGCCATTCCAATATATGGAGGCTATATGAGCATTACTTTGCAATTTGGTTTCGCGTATGGATTTGATCAGTTTTCCGGAAATGGTATACACTTGTATCAAAACATCCAGATCTTCGCCGGCACGGTTATGATCAAAATGAAATTCAGTATTGGTCGAAAATGGATTGGGATAGTTAAAGATATTTCTAAGTGATAAATCTTCTTCATTAGCTACTACAAATTCCAGTACAGCCTCCTGCGAGTTGTTGTGAGTATCCCAGACTTTCACTCGTATAGAATGGTTTCCCGGAGCCAGATTCCTAAGAGGATATTTGATAACACCTTCCTGGTAATTGTCCAGTTTGGAAGTATAATAATCATTCAGAATTATAATTTCTTTGGAACCATCCAACACCGCTGTCAATTCATGACCAATACCGGTACCGGCTATATTTATCCCGTTTTCATCAAAAAGATTCACCAGCAAAGTCGAGTTGCTACCGGCAAGTCCTCCGTTTACAAATGACTCGTCGTTTATAAATAGTTTCATAACAGGAGGGGTATTGTCTTCTGCTACATTTTCGGCTGCACCACCTATAATCAGATTATTTTCAAAACCACCTGCATCCTCTACAGTGTTTGTTTTGCCGGCATACAAACTTATCTTTCCCTGACCTTTGATATAGGAAATGTCTTTTGGTACTATAAATGAAATCTTAAATTTCCCCTGGTTTACAGTTGCTTTTCCGTTGTATAGTGCATTATTATATTTAGTAAAAATCATTGGCGGGGAACCAGTTTCATTGCCCAGGGTTTTTAGCTGCGTGTTCTTGTCAAAAACTATAGTACTCAATGTGCCTGAAAAATCAGTATTTAAAGTTCCACCAACCCTTATTTCACCTTCTATGGTTACTTTACTCAGAGCCCCAATGGTATCTGTATAGCTTAGCGGATTATGACCATTTATGGAGGTTACAACTACCTGATCTTTAGGGTAAGCAAGTTTCTGAGAAGGGTCACCCAACAGTGAATAATTTCTGTTATTAACACCCGATATAGAATTGTTTTTTGTACCAATCATCACTTCGCCCAAATGCGGCCATTGGCCATTTATTTTGGTAAAAAGATAATCATACAAGGCCGAATTAATCACATCATTAGAGCTGGCAAAAACCGGTCTGGTGGTTGTCATTAATGCAATTGCCCCTCCCTGAGGCGAGCGTAAGGCATATTCGGCACCCGACGAACCACCCGGGTAATCATAACGCCCAAAATCGCAGGTTGCCGTAACCATAAAGGTTAGTTTGTCCTTGTTTTTCCAGTTAACAATATCATTTATGGTCAGAATTTCTTCCTGAGCCCAGCCCGTTTCACCGCCATGTCCAATATAATTTACAACGAGCATTCCTTTTTCTACATCATTGGTTAGTTGTAATTTGGCATCCGGTGAAACTTCACCTCCCGGTGCGGAAATTTGAGGAAAAGCATCCAGAAGTACCTTGTTTATATTAAATAGCGGAAAATCATTCGAAATGCTCGAAGCCAAATTCGCTGCACTTTGTTGATACAAATTTCCATCACCATCATCGGCTACAAAACATATTCTGTTACGCCAATTGTCCAAAGTTTGAGGACTAGTATCGTAGTGTATTATTTTGCCAACCACAATATCCGCTTCAGTTACATTATTAACCGGCAATCGGCCAATACCCAAATCAAGTTTATTATCAACAGACGTTGTGTTTATTTCAGGCCAGAACCCTTCATGGTTATCCATAAAACCGAAAAAATCATCTGAAGAATAGGTTGACGTAGGATTAAGGGATTCTTTTGCTTCGTATACAGGTACTAAGTTTGTATTATTTTTTATGCGGTCTTTATAGTCATACGAACAATCGCCGAAGAGTAGTACATATTTGAGCGAATCAGTAGCTGTGCTGCGGTCGTAAACCATCTTTATAAAATCGCGAATAGCAACCAGGTCCTGAGCTCCTGAGGAGAACTCGTTATAAATTTCATTTACCCCAACCACATTTACCCTCATGCCGGAGAAGGTTCGGCGATGCTGTGCCAGTCGTTCTGCGGAACTTTTGAGCAAACCGGTGGTAATAATCAATAGTTCCGGTACCGGTGTACCAATGCTGTGTAGATTCTGATTGTTAATTTTGCTCACAAAAACCGGAATTGGAAAATTACTTCCGGCAAAAACTCTGTATTCCTGTAAGGTAGATGAATAGTCCGAAAATACAGCCTTTCCATTTTCCAAACCAAAAGCTATGTTCTGAGGGTTTAATGGATTACTAATATTCCAGATTTTTAGCCCAGCAACCGGATTTGATAGAATGTATTTGGTACTTGTGGCCGCTGTACTGTTTATAGCTCTAAAACCAAAGTCTTTGCCCGAGAATACAAGTTGGCGTTTATAGTTAAGTTCTATATAGTTTAAAAGTCCTACGTAAGAAGCATTGCCATTATAGTTGTAGGTAATTCCAACATTGGCAGCACCTGCGGAAAGCTGGTTTGAACTTATAGCAAACGTTGATGATTTGAGAGATCCTTTGACACTATATGTATAGGAATACAGATTAGAAATTCCATCTATGATTAGCGAACCTGTCTGCTGACCATTAAGTGTAATGTTAAATCGTGTAGATACATTGGCTGCAGCCATGGCACTTACCTTTAAAAAGGCAGTTGTATTTGGCACTGCATTTTCGGGTTTCAGTAAAAATGACCTTGCAGAAGTTTCATAATTGAATAATTCGCCAAACCACTCCTGTCCGGAATTTAGAATGTTTACTTCATCCTTTTCATAAAAATCATAATCGTCAAAGGCTGTTAGCTCCTGATCAAAAGATGCTGGTAATGATTTATCAGAAATTCTTAATCCATTGCCTGTACCTACAGAAAGAAAATAGTAGGACAAATCCGAATAGATATTCAATGTATGGGAAAATACATTACCACTTTGTTTCCAGGTATGAGGCCCAACAGCATAAAACAATATATAATCACCTTTGTCGAACCTGCCGTCTGCCTCCCCGGAAATAAAAATGGCATTTTCAGCCAAATCATCAATACGCGGATCGCTGTTGGCAACTGGCAACATGCCACCACCGTTGCCATACAATTTTAGCTGCTGTGGATTTATATTGTCAGGGTTAATACCGGCTTTTTGGAGAGTTTCATAATCAATTTTAAATATACCGGTTGAAGGTATAGCAAATTTATACCACTCGCCCGATGCCAAAACTGATGATGAATTGTTGCCTGTAACTCGTTGGTTGGAACCTGTCTTAGACCTGTTCTGGGCTTGTATGGGAGTCTGAACCGGTGCTGTTCCAAATTTAACCTGATAGGTAAATGTTTTTAGCTTTTCCAAACTACCGGAACCATTGCGACGAAATGGTAATATGCGCACCATCGAAGTTATCCTGCCCGATTGATAACCATAGCGTATGGAAACAGCAAAGTCTGCGTTATTGAAATTTTTGAGTAAGGCTATATCCGATGCTGATGCTGATATCAAAGAATCAGGTTGAACATCTACACTTACAATATAGCTACCGCTTGTAAAGGTGTACTCTGGAAGAAAGGCAAAACCACAGTTGGCACCACTAAAATAGGGTACAGTTTGCTGGTGTCCGTTCGAATCGGTCAGAGAAATGGGGTTTGTCCAATTCAAAGATACGCTGCCAGTGTTTTGGGCTAAAGCCAAACCATTGAACAGAATAGCCAAAATAAAGACAATAGTAATTCTGCCTAAGGGCATAAAATTCTTCATTAAGTAAAAATAGAACTCTCTTAGTAGAATTTTATCATGCAGTCTGGTTAGTTGAAACAAATAGTAAAACGTGGGAACTTTTTACTTATTATCTATTGTTTAGTGAAATTTTGTTTGTTACAAATCAAAGGCTTGTAATTGAACAAAAGACATCATCAAAGTTATAAAAAGTTATTAAGAATAAATACTTTTTTATACTCATTTAACCCAATCTTTTTTTGTCATAAAAAATCACCGATACCAATATATACCAGATGATTATAAGTGGAAATGCAAGCAGCCCCAAAGCTATTAGCAAAGCCAGACTTCCGGCCAGAAAGAGGTACTTATCTTTGTTTTCTTTCAAAGCAAATGTCTTAAATTTCAAAGCCAGCAAAGGCAATTCGGCTACTAACAAAAATGCCATACCTACAGCCAATATTGCCAAAACATATTCATTGGCCAGCAAATCATACTGTACATGATTGATTATAAATGGAAAAGAAGCAAAGAAAATAGCATTAGCCGGAGTTGGCAAACCAATAAAACCCAATGATTGTCTGGTATCTAAATTGAACTTTGCCAGCCTGAGCCCTGAGAACACCGGTATAATAGCACTTACAAAAGGCAGCAGCGACATATAGGTTGATTCCTGAACTTCGCCATTAAAAAGTATCGAACAAATAAGATGATATACAATAAGACCCGGCAAAACTCCAAAACTAACCATATCTGCCAGCGAATCTAATTCCTTACCAATTGGTGAACTAACTTTTAACAAACGAGCTGCAAAGCCATCAAAAAAATCGAAAACGGCAGCCAAAAATATCATATATGATGTCCATTCCAGATTTTCGAAGGAAAAAATAATTCCCAAAAATCCACACAGCAAATTTAGGCTGGTAATAGCATTGGGGATATGCTTTTTTATATTCATGAGTATTTTACTGAAAAAAAGGATTGTATTTTTTTTCGTCGCCCACTGTTGTACTTGGCCCGTGACCAGGGTGTATTACCATACTTTCAGGCAAGGCAAACATTTTTGATTTTATGCTATTCATCAAAGTCTGATAATCACCACCAGGCAAATCATAGCGACCTATACTTCTATAAAATAATACATCGCCGCCTATACAAAAATTGTCCTGCGTGTTATAAAAAACCACATGACCAATCGAATGCCCAGGTACAAAAAGTATCTCTAGGGTACTATTCCCAAATTTGATTGTATCGCCTTCCTCAAAATACTCGTCAGCCTGAGTTGGCTGATAATTGTGGAAGCCATACACCTGACCGTATGATTCAACTGATTTTAGGGTTGGAACCTCTTTGGGGTGTATAGAAAGCGGAACTCCATAATGCGACTTTACAAAAGCATTTCCCAATACATGATCAACATGACAATGTGTATTAATCAATGAAACGACTTTTAATTTTTTGGCTTTTATGAAATCGTCCAGTTCATCTCTTTCTTCTTTTTCATAACAACCCGGATCGACTATTACGGCCTCCAGGGTTTCGTCATATAACACATAAGTATTTTCCTGAAAGGCATTGAAAGTAAAAATCTTGACCTGTATCATGCTTATTTACGCTAATAATATTGGTAATAATAGAAGAAAATAGGAAAATTGTCATCAATTATCGTTAAAATATCAAGGATGTATGATTATCTGATTGTTGGCCAGGGCTTGGCAGGAACGGTTTTAGCCCATACTTTACTTAGCCAGGGCAAGCAAGTTTTTGTGCTCAACCACGAAGATGAGAAAGCCGCCTATGCCATATCGGCCGGGCTTTACAACCCAATCACCGGCAAACGAATTACCAAAACCTGGAAGGCAGAAAGTCTGTTTTCGTTTCTTCCACAATTTTATAAAAGTATGGAAGAACTGCTGCAACAGTCTTTTGTACACCCAATGCCCATATACAAACCATTTGCTAACATTGCCGAGCAAAACGACTGGCTGGTCAAAGCTTTTGAAAATAATTACCAACAGTTTGTAGATACGGATATTCCAAAAGAAAAATATGCAGACATTATTGAAAACCCATTTGGCGGATTTGAAACCCTGCAGTCGGGATATATAGAGGTGAAAAAACTGGTTGAAGCTTACCGTCAATATTTACAAGAAAAGGGACTTTATAAGAAGGTTGAAAAAAATTCACCCATTACATTGGCTGAGAACTCGGCTTCGGCAGAAGGGATTGAAGCACAAAAAATCATATTTTGCGAAGGCATGGGCATAGTCAATAACCCGTATTTTAACTGGTTACCGATCAGGCCCTCCAAAGGCCAATTGTTAGAAATAGAGTCTGACAAACTTTCGCAGGATGTAATTCTGAATCGATCAGCATTTGTACTACCCAATGGAAGCAATCGCTACCGTGCAGGTTCTACTTATGAAAGCAACTTTACCGATCAGGAGGTAAGTCATTCAGCAACTCAGGATATATTGGAACGAATACAATCATTTCTCAAAGTTCCCGCCAACGTTGTTGATGCCGTTGCAGGTATTAGGCCGGCAGTATCCGACAGAAAACCACTTATTGGTCTGCATCCTACCATTAAAACATTAGGTATTTTTAATGGTTTAGGAACCAAAGGTGTATCACTTGCACCTTATTTTGCATGGCGGTTTTGTACATACCTTGAAAAAGGAGAGGAATTAGACCCTGAAGTTTCTATTAACCGATTTTTGTCAAAGTATCAGGAATGAGGACTAGATGTTAACCAAATTTTACATTTTTTTTATTTTTTCACTGCTTCCTATACTTTGTATGGCTCAGGAAGCAGATGGCTATTTTGGCAAAAACCGAATACAGAGCAAAAAATACAACTGGCAGGTTATATCTTACAGAAACTCTGATATATACTATACCTATGGCAATAAATCGTTGGCAGAAATGGCCGGTAATTATGCCGAAGAAAACCTGATTTCACTTACCGAAACTATTGGATATACTCCTTTTAACAAACTCCGAATTATAGTATATGGCAATATTCAGGAGCATCAAGAAGCTAATATTGCTATAAATCAAACAGAACTACTCAATAACAACAAAGGAACTTTTGTCAAAAACCGAATCGAAATCGTATTTAAGGGTAGTCAAACTGTATTCGAAAACGACCTGAAGGAAGGCATCAGCGGAGCATTAATCAATACAATGTTATTTGGTGGCAGCTTCAAAGAAATTATTCAAAGCGCATACTTTCTTTCCCTTCCCGAGTGGTTTGTTTCCGGTGCTTCGCGATACACGGCCTTGGGTTGGAATTTGGAAATGGATAATTATATCCGATCGCTGGCTTTAAATAACAAACTCGAGAAACCCGAAAAATATTCCGGCGAAAATGCCACACTAATTGGACAGTCTATCTGGAATTATTTTGTGATTCAGTATGGTCAATTGGAAATGCAGATGTTACTTAACTACCTAAAAGTAGCGAAGAACTACAAACTGGCATTTGAATCCACAACGGGTTTTGGGTATGATGAATTTATAAACCAATGGAAAGATTATTACAAAATTAATTCAACTCCTATCGATTTTACAGACAACCCAAATTTGCCAGTACTGAATAAAAACAAAGAACAAATTATCAGTATTGACGCTGTGGCGGGAGAAGAAGCAATCTGGATTACAAAAGCAAACAACCGCTATAAAGCAAAACAAGCCAATCCGGAAAACCCCAAACCAACAACAATTCTAAAAGGTGGACATTTAGTTTTTAATCGCCAACAAGAATCAATTTTGCCAATTATAAGGTATTCAGAAAAAGGTGAAAAAGGCATTCTTACAACTACTAAAAAAGGCTTTGCTGTTCGCATTTTCTATACTGAGAAAGACAAAAAAGGTAAAACTTATCCCATAAACGGAATAAGGAATATTTCTGATTTCTCATTTTCTCCTGATGGCCGATCTATAATTATTGCCGGTTCAAATAGCACAAACAGTGATATTTACCAATATTTTTTCCAAAGCAACAAACTTATACAGATTACTAACCTGCCAGGAGATGAAATTAATCCTTCATTTTTAGAAGGCACCTCAACAATAGTGTTTGCCTCCAATGCAGGAATTGACTCCTCCAGCGGATTATCTCACTTTCAAATCTTTACTATGGATTTGCAGAGCAAAACAATCGATCAGGCTTTTCAGATTTCCGGTAATTGTTTTTCTCCCAAAGTAGATTCAGAAAATATCTATTTCTTAAATGACTATGCCGGTATACAAAATATATACAGTTTCAACAGGATGGACTCTGGATTTTATCGCCAAAGCAACAATCTGTATAATATCACACAATTCGAATTGGTAAATAACAATCAATTTCTTATCAAAACCAGCTATTTGGGCAAAGATCTGATAAGTATAATTCCCGGCAAACCTCTTAGAGTCAATTCTGAAAATCATCTGCCACAAACAAATAGAGCAAAACATTTAATCAGCACACAACCGCGTATTTCAACTACAGCAGTCAAGGAAATTCACTCAGATATAGACAATAATAAACTTGCTCAGGAAAGGCAAAATAATATAGATATTAACAACTATAGATTTGAAAGTGAAAAGCAATTTGGCAATAGCGAACTAATAAGAAAGAAGCTAAACGCTAAGATTTTCTTCAAGGGGCCAGTTGATTATAACAGTCCCTTTTCTATTGAACAAATTAATAGCACCTTTCTGATTGATCCTCTGCGTGGACTTGGTTTATATCTGGACGCCGGCATGACCGATGTACTTGAAAATCATAAAATTACCATTGGCATATTTGGACTTACCAACCTAAAGAGCAGTAGTCTTTTTGGTGAATACCAATTATTAAAATACCGTACAGACTTTGGGATTCGCTATGACAGAAAAACCATATATGCAGTAACAAACAGTATTGTAGAGCGATATGCTCTTAATAAGTTTAAATTCAATATTGCTTATCCACTGGATATCAGCAAAAGAATAGAAATTAGTCCATTTTTGGCTACAACATCCTACAACCCTATGGATATAAATTTTTCCATTGCTGATACTATCCAAACCAATACCTTTTATTATGGAATCAGAGAATCATTTATGATGGATAATACCAAATCATTTGGACTTAACTCCAGAAAAGGCCTGCGAGGAATCATCTTTATGGAAAATTACTTTAGCAATCAACCTTTGAAAAATTTTGGAAAACTGGGAATCGATATCAGGCATTATCTGCCAATTTTCAAAAGAGTTACTTTGGCTACACGTGGATATTATGGAGCCTTTTTTGGCAAAGCACCCAAAAACTTTCTAGCTGGCGGTATGAACAATTGGTTATTCAACCGAACCAATTTTGCAGGCAACAATGACCCACTTAACCTGCAGTTCGGTAAAGACAATAGCGATCTATTATTTATAGAATACATTACTCCCCTCAGAGGTTTCAACTACAACCAACAATTCGGCAACAAAACTTTTGTAATAAACGCCGAACTAAGAATACCATTTGTTGAACTTTTATATCCGCGAGAAATTTCATCCGTTTTTCTAAAAAACTTTGAGGTTGTTGGTTTCTCCGATTTGGGTGCAGCCTGGTCAGGTGATGGACTTTTTTCCAACAACAATACCCTTAATACTGTAATTATAAACGATCCTACTTCCCCGCTATCAGCTGTAGTTAATAACTACAAAAAGCCATACCTATGGGGTTATGGTTTTGGTCTCAGATCTATGCTGCTGGGCTATTTTGTAAAAATGGATATAGCCTGGGGTGTACTGGACAGACAAGTACAGGATGCAAAGTATTATTTTACATTTGGTTACGATTTTTAAACAAACATGAAAAAATACCTGAAAATCATCTTTTCTGCCGGCATTATCATGGCTTTGTTAAGTCTTATAGCATATCTTACCGGTTATAAGTATTTATTCTCGGCATTTCGTCATAATTTTCCGGCTATAGACGACTATAAAATTTTTGCCAACCGCAAGATCAAGAAAAGCACTATGCCTCAAGCCTGGGCAATTTCTGATCAATACAACAAAATACCAATCACTTCTGCTTTGAGAAGTAAACTCGAACAACTTGGCTCAATTGCTTTTCTAATTATAAAAGAAAACAAAATTGCCTATGAAGAATATTGGGAAAGTTACCACAAAGCCAGTATTTCAAATTCGTTTTCAATGGCCAAAACCTATGTAGGTGTGCTTACTGGTATAGCACTCAAACAAGGTTATATCAAAAGTCTCGATCAACCAGTTTCTGATTTTTTGCCTGAATTTAAAAACGACGATAGAAAACGAATAACCATCAGACATTTAATAACCATGAGTTCTGGTCTGAACTGGAAAGAAAGTTATCTTAATCCATTTTCTGTTACTACCCGCGGATATTATGGCGACGACATCAAAAAAACTTGTTTAAGCCTCAGTTGCGAAGAAGCGCCCGGAGAATATTTTGAATACCGAAGTGGCGATACACAAATCCTGGCTATGGTTCTTGAAGCAGCAACCGGTTTGAACCTAGCTCAAAATATAGAAAAAAACCTTTGGGACCCGATAGGTGCAGAACAGGATGCCCTTTGGTCGCTGGACAAACGCAATGGCACAGAAAAAGCTTATTGCTGTCTAAGCTCTAATGCTCGTGATTTTGCAAAACTTGGAAGGTTGTTTCTGCAACATGGCAAATGGGGCAACAAGCCCTTACTTGACGAGAGTTTTGTCAACGAATCTCTGACCCCAGCTCCACTTATTGATAAAGAAACACAAGAATTGGTCGACTATTATGGCTACTCCTGGTGGCTTATACCTGAGTACCGCGGACACAAAATCTTTTATGCCCGGGGTATTTTAGGCCAATATGTAATTTGTCTTCCCGAAAAAAATATAATTGTAGTTCGTCTGGGCCATAAACGTGGCACCAAAGTAGGAGCACATTTTAAAGAACTTTATTTGATGATTGATGAAGTACTGGAAAACTACTAATTCTATTAAATAGCAACTGCCAAAGATGATATACTAATTCTATTCACTCCAACGGTATTCAAACTTATAGCCATTGCCTCCAAGGTTGAACCGGTAGTTATCACATCATCAACCAGCAAAATATGTTTCCCCGTTAATATTTCAGGATTTTTTACTTCAAATATTTCGCTCAAATGATCCGTTCTTTCCAGTCGATTTTTGCGAGTAAAAGACTCGGAATACTTTTCTCTGGTAATAACACCTTTATAAACAGGCACATTCAAAACCTGGCCTATTGCATCTGCCAGGAAATCACTTTGATTATATCCTCTGTTTTTAAGTCTTTTTTTATGTAAAGGCACCGGTATTACCAAATCAAATCCTTTATCAATACCAACATTTTTGACCGAGTGTGCTTGTAAAGTTCCAAAATACAGGCCCAATTCAGTGTTATCCTTGTATTTTAAGGAGAACAAAATTTTCTGCGTTAAGCCGCCTTTATTATACTTCAGATAAGAAAAACAATGTTCAAAATTAAACCTTCCATAAAATCGCGATTTAATCAGATCTTCATATTCATCATGTGCTACTATTGGCAAACGTAGCGTACATATACTACAAATATGCTTTTCACCTTTCATCAACAACGATGAACAGCCTACGCAGCATTCCGGAAAAATTATAGAAATAAAATCTTTTAGCATGTTTAAGAAGTAGAATTGGATAAATAATACCATAACTTTGTTTTTGCAAAATTGTCTATGGAACTATCAAACGAAGAACTGGAAATTGAATGGGCTAAGGTCGAATATCATTTCATTCGCGAGACCAAAAAAAAACCAGACCTCAATATTATTCTGTTTTTGATTGGTGTACAAGAAGTTGGCAAAGGAAAAAAAACATATACCAAAGAACAAAAGCAGGACCTTATGCATATAGGTATCTGTAAAGTACTCAGCATATCCGGCTATTACGAACTGGAAGGTCTTGATCAGGATGGTTGGCCACACTGGAAACAGGTTAAAAAACTGCCAAAATTTGACCTTATTGAACAAGAAACTTTCCTGAAAGCTCACATAATAGAATATTTCTCACAAGAGCAATTATGAAAATAATTACTTACAACGTCAACGGACTAAGAGCTGCCCTTAAAAAAGGATTTCTGGAATGGCTAACCGCTGTAAATGCAGATGTAGTTTGTCTTCAGGAAATTAAATGCCTGGAAGAAGATATAGATCCTGATATTTTTAAAGCACTTGGATATGAAGTATACTGGCATCCTGCCAAAAAGAAGGGTTATAGCGGACTGGCAACTTTAACTAAAATCAAACCTATAGCAACATGTGTTGGTTGTGGTATTGAGAAGTATGATGATGAAGGCAGAGTTTTAAGAATAGATTTTGAAACTTTTTCTGTTTTGAACGTATATATGCCTTCGGGTTCAAGTGGCGACGATAGGCAGGTATTTAAATTTATGTGGATGGATGATTTTTACAAATACATCCATGACCTAAAAAATCAATTACCTAATTTAGTCGTTTGCGGAGACTATAATATCTGTCATAGAGCGATAGATATACACAATCCTAAATCCAATGCAAAAACTTCAGGTTTCTTACCAGAAGAGAGAGAATGGATGGAAAAGTTCTTTACGTCAGGATTTTATGATGCTTTCAGACAGTTAAATCCTGAACCTCATAATTATACCTGGTGGAGTTACAGAGCAGGAGCAAGAGGCAAAAATTTGGGCTGGCGTATTGATTATCATGCAATTACAGAAGGTTTATTGCCCAAATTAAGTCGCGCAATTATACTAAAAGAAGCTATGCATTCAGATCATTGTCCTGTTTTATTGGAATTAACGGTTTGATACAAAGTTTTTTTTAAATAAAATTGTTCCTATATTGTTATTTTTAGATTTATCTTTAAGCAAATTTTTACTCAAGAATATAAATAAAACAGGTATAATGAAAAGAATATTTTTATCATTTCTCTGTGCAGGCTTGCTATTCCAATCTTGTGATACTGCCCGCGAAGGTAGTTCAGAAAGTTCTTTGGAATTGAAAGAAGCCAAAGGAGGGAAGTATTATGGACAAGTCCTTAAAATCAACGAATCCGATTATTTCAAAAATTTATTTCCTCATCATATTATTGATGCTATTTCTTACAGAATTGCATCGCAGGTATATGAAGGTTTACTAAAATTTAACACTCAGGATCTTACCTTATTAAAAGGTTTAGCTGAAGATTATTCAGTAGATTCTACCAATACTATTTACACCTTCAAAATCAGAAAAGGTGTAATGTTTCACGAAGACGAATGCTTTACAAACGGAATAGGCAGAGAACTTACTGCTGAAGACATTAAGTATTGCTTCACAATGCTTTGTACACAATATTCCAACAACCAGGGCTTTACAGTATTCAAAGACATCCTAAAAGGTGCAAACGAGTATTATGCAGCAACCGAAGGAGGTAAAAAACCAGATTTTGAGGTTGAAGGTATTAAGGTAATTGATCCTTACACCATTCAATTTGAGCTTATAAAGCCAAACTCAATATTCTTATACAACCTGGCTCGTCCGTTTACATTTATCTTCCCTAAAGAAGCTTATGAAAAATACGGTCTGGAAATGCGAGTTCATGCTGTAGGTACAGGACCTTTCAAAATCCAACACATAGAAGAAAACACTTCTGTAATTCTGAAAAAGAACGACAACTACTATGCATTTGATGAGGACGGAAACAAACTTCCATATCTTGATGGTATAAAAATCAAATTTATTCAGGATAGAAAAACAGAATTACTTGAATTCAAAAAAGGTAATTTAGATCTGATGTACAGACTTCCTACTGACTACATCATCGAAATTCTTGAAGAAGCCAATACTAAAAAAGGTGAATACGGCAACTACAAATTGCAACAATCACCTGAAATGGCTACGCATATCTATGCTTTCCTTAATCAGGGAATTTTTAGCAACAAGGATATAAGAAAAGCTCTTTCATTTGCTATTGACAGAAAGAAGATACTTGAAGCAGTATTAAATGGCGAAGGATATGCTCCTGGTTTCTATGGTATTACTCCTCCAATTCCTGTTTTCAAAGAAAAAGGATACGATGCTTCTACAATCAAAGGATACGACAAAAACCTTGACTCTGCCAGATACTATTTGAAAAAAGCTGGTTATGAAGGTGGCAATGGTTTCCCTAAAATTGTACTTGATCTAAATGCTGACGGTGAAAGAAACATACCTGTGGCAGAAGAAATACAAAAACAACTTAAAGACAACTTAAACATTGAAATAGAGTTGAACCTGGTTCCACAGGCACAATTAGTTGAAAAAATGATTACAGGTCAATCTACATTCTTCCGTGTTGGTTGGATTGCAGATTATCCTCACCCTGAAAACTTCTTGTGGTTATTCTACGGAAAAACTGTGCCTAAAGATCCTAAAGCGATTTCATATCCAAACATGCTTAGATACAAAAATGATAAGTTTGACGAGTTATATGAAAAAGGTTTAAATGCCAAAACAGAAGCTGAAACCTATAAGTATTTCTTAATGGCTGAAAACGTACTTATGCAGGATGCACCAGCTCTTATGTTGTGGTATGATGAAGGTTATAACATGTTGCAACCAACTGTTAGAAACTTCTATAGCAATGCTATAAATTATAGAGATTTCACCAAAGTATATTTGGTACCATCGCAGACTACAAATAACTAATAGCAACAGAAAAAACTATTAAACTTATCCCGTACATCTTAGTTAGTAGGTGTACGGGATAATATTTTATAAACCACCTTCGTTTCAATTCTGATGCCAGATGCACTGTTTTTTGAGTTACTTCAGAAACTAAAGGCTTACAAGAAAAAGTACTATATTAATCGACTTTTTAAAGGATTAATATTCTTTTTTGGTTTAGCTTTTACGGCATTTCTATTGATTTCAGTTTTGGAATATTTTGGCAAATACAGCTCAATGCTCAGATTTGTCTTCTTCCTATCCTTTGTTAGTCTTACTATTTTTGGATTAATCAAATGGATAATTAATCCATCTGCGCAACTTCTAAATCTTAAAAAACAAATAAGCAATGAAGATGCCGCCAAAGAAATTGGTCAATTTTTTCCGGGTGTAAGCGATAAATTATTAAATACCCTGCAATTAAATTCACTCAATCAGAAGGATAGCTTGTTTATCCAAGCTAGTATTGCTCAAAAAACCAAAGAACTATCTGTAATACCTTTTACAAAAGCTATAGACTACAAGCAAAACAACCGATACCTCAAATACCTTGGTTTTCCTGTTGCGGCAATCTTAGTACTTTTATTCTACATACCTCAGATATTTACTGAAAGTACAGCTCGAATAATCAATTACAACAGGGAATATACCTATCCGGCTCCGTTTACCTTTAATCTGATAAATAAAGATCTTACAGCCTTTAGAAACGATGATTATCCACTAGAAATTAGTATTGAGGGTGATGCTATTCCCGATCAGGTTTTTATCTATTCTGGAAACAGAAAAATAAAAATGTCCAAGAATAGTAATGGCAGATTTAGCCACACATTCAGAAGTATACAGCACAACGAATCATTTATACTCGAAGCTGCAGGATATAGCTCTGAAGAATACACACTCAATATGCTTTTAAAACCAAATTTAAAAACATTTGAAATCAGCCTTAACTATCCTTCCTATCTTAACAAAAAGAATGAACAGATATCAAGTGCTGGTAATATAACAATACCCGAAGGAACAAGAATAACCTGGAATTTTCAGACAGAAGATGTAGAAACCTTAAATCTGGAATTTTCAGATAAAGCCGGTCTAATTGAAAAACTTAAATCCGACAACAACAGATTTACGTTTTCCAGAACTATAAAGAATAACCTGGAATACAAACTTGATCTGGAAAACAAACACGGTAAGGCTAAAGAAACTATTGCATACAATTTGGAAGTAATTCCGGATCAATATCCGCAAATAAAAGCTGAGTCTTTCAACGATTCTGTATTATACAGCAATATTGCAATGGGAGGTATTGTGACAGACGATTATGGGCTAAGAAATCTAAAGGTATATTACCGCATAGAAAACACCAAAAATAAAAACTCCAACACAAGTAATTATAAATCATTTACAATACCCTTACAACAGGGTTCACTCAGTCAAAACTTTCTATATAATTGGAGTTTAGATTCGCTGAATTTAAACTCCAGTGACAAACTAGAATATTACTTAGTAATATGGGACAATGACGGGGTAAATGGCAGTAAAAGCACCAAAAGTCAATTATTTAGTTTTACCATTCCGGGTAAACAGGAAATTAAAGAAGACCTAAAAGAAAGTGCCAAATCCACTGAAACAACTATTGCCAATTCTCTTTCCAAATCCAAAAAGATGCAGAAAGACCTTGAAGATTTTGAAAAGAAATTAAAAACTAAAAACAACCTTAGCTGGCAAGACAAAAAAGCATTGGAAGAACTCATGCAACAGCATGAAGAACTGAAAAAGGAGATAGAACAATTAAAAAAAGAATATAACAAACTTGAAGAAAAACAAGATAAGTTCAACAAACCCAATGAAGAACTAAAGAAGAAAATGGAAGAATTGCAAAAACTCATGGAGCAACTTTTGGATGAAGAAACCAAAAAACTGTATGAAGAATTGCAAAAAATGATGGAGCAGAAGCTTGATAAAAATGAGCTTCAAAAGATGTTGGAGCAAATTAAAGAGAAAGATCAAACCATGGACAAAGAACTGGATAGAACCCTTGAATGGTTCAAACAGATTCAATTTGATCAGAAGCTTGATGAAGTAAAGAAAGATCTTGAAAAAATGGCGCAAGACCAAAAACAATTAGCTAAAGATCAAAACAAGACAAAAGAAGAGAAGCTGAATGAACAAAAGAATTTAAATGAAGAATTTAAGAATCTGGAGAAAGAGATGGAAGATCTCAATAAGATCAACGAAAGCTTAAAGGATAAGAA
>Ga0101941_1000824_pt1 | contig 36032 bp, 30 predicted proteins | sample DewCreD2012metaG_3_FD_75242 | JGI IMG/M metagenome (GOLD analysis project Ga0101941, IMG submission 75242) | Hot spring sediment bacterial and archeal communities from British Columbia, Canada, to study Microbial Dark Matter (Phase II) - Dewar... ...
GGCGAACGCCTGTCGCGCGCGGCCAGCGAGGCGATGAGCGTCCTGCGCACGGCGGTGTCCGATCTGGTCGACACCGAGGAGGGCGTGCTGTCGATCACCACGGTCCAGAGCGTGGGCGGCCACTGGCTGGCGCCGCGCCTGGGCGGCTTCCAGATCGCCCATCCCCGTATCGCGGTGCGGCTGGACGCCTCCAGCCGGGTCGTCGACCTGCAGCGCGAACCGTTCGACCTGGCCTTGCGCGCCGGCAATGGCGACTGGCCGGGGATGGAAGCGCATTTCCTGATCCCCTCGGTCCAAACCGTGCTGTGCACGCCGACCGTCCTGGCTCAATCGGGAGGCCTGAAGAGCCCGGCCGACCTGCTGCAAGCCCCGCGCATCGGCTCGCCGGAGTTCTGGGTCCGCTGGTTCGAGGCGGCCGGCGTCGACGCGCGCGACGACCGCGCCCCGCCACGCCTGTCGGCCGACGCCCAGGCGCTGGAGGTGGCCACGGCCCTGGCCGATCAGGGCTTCGCTCTGGGGTCGCCGATCTTCTTCGCCCAGGAGATCGCCCAGGGACGCCTGATCGCCCCCTTCGAGATCGACGCCCACTATGGCGGCGGCTACTGGCTGGCCTATCCGGCCGAGCGGCGGCGCGTGCGCAAGATCATCGCCTTCCGCGACTGGATCCTGGCTCAGGCCGCGGCCGACCCGCTGATCGCCCGCTATCGCCTGCCCTCAAGCCCCTCTTAGCGCCGAACCTCGTAGCCGTAGCGCCGGATGATGGCGATGGCGGCCGGCGACCTGAGAAACACCAGGAACGCGCGGGCGGCGGGGTTCTTCTGGCCCGTCTTGAGCAGGATCGCCTGCTGCTCGATCGGCGCATGATTGTTCGCGGGCACGAGCCAGCGCGACCCGCCCGGCTGGTCGATCACCTGCGACAGGGCGACAAAGCCCAGCTCGGCGTTGCCGGTGGCGACATACTGATAGGCCTGGGTGATCGACGAGCCCCTGACGATCCTGGGCGCCAAGGCGTCGTAGACCCCCAGCTTCCGCATCGTCTGGACCGCCGCCGCGCCGTAGGGAGCCGTGGCCGGATCGGCGATGGCCAGCTTGGCGAACCGATCCGACTTCAGCACCGCGCCCTTGGCGTCGACCAAGCCAGGCGTCTTCGAATACAGCACCAGCCGGCCGAAGGCGTAGGCATAGCGCGTGCCGGCCACGGCCAGGCCCGCCTGCTCGGCCGCCTTGGGGCGATCGGCGTCGGCCGAGAGGAACACCTCGTACGGCGCCCCATGCGCCATCTGGGCGTAGAACTGCCCCGAAGCGCCGAAACTGAGGGTCGCGGTGTGGCCGGTCTTGGCCTTGAAGGCGGCGGCGATCGCCTTGGCCGGCTCGGTGAAGTTGGCCGCCACCGCGATCTGGGTGTCGGCGGCCAGGGCCGGCGCGGCCCCCACGAATAGCGTGCCCCCCAGCACAGCCAGTCCGAGCAGCGTGAAGCGGCGGGTGATCATGAGACCTCTGCGAAATCCGACGCCTCGGGCGTTATGCAGTTGAACTGCCTAACGCAGGAAAAGGTCAAGTGTCCGCGGTGTCGTCGCGCCGGCCTCGTCGCTCACGCGGCCGCTTTGAAGCGGTCGCGATAGTCCGGCGGAATGGCCAGATAGGCGCTGTTTGGCGCGACCTTGTAGGTTCGACGAGCCTCTTCCAGCGGCATGGCGAACAAGGCGGGGTAATCGATGGCCGGCAGCCAGGCCGCCGATCGGCCGTTGCGCCAGGCCTCGCGCACCGCCCTGCCATAGGGTTGGCCCAGCCTGGCCTTCTGGAACTGGCGCGCCCCGGCCAGGGCGATGACGGCGAAGCCCAGGCTGCGGGTCTGGGCGTAGGAGAAGGCCACCACGCAGACCTCGCCCAGGGCGTCGGTGCTATAGCCGGTCAGGACGTGCCAAACGTCGTGCACGTCGCGCATACGGCGCGCGTACCAGGCCAACGGGTGGGCGGCGTCGATGTCGGCCTCGGGGATCTTGCGGCTTTCCTCGGCCAGCCCCTCGGCGGACAGGCCGCGCGGGGCGATGAAGTCGCGATAGGCCGCGCCGACCGTGCCGGGGCCGAACTGGGCCAGCCAGGCCGGATCCGAAAGCCGCTCGGCGAACTCGTCTCGCTCATAGGCGATGCGGCCGCCCTCGGCGGTGCTCAGCAATCGACGATAGCCCTTGGGGATCGCGTCGCCGGACAGGGCACGCATGATCTCGAACACCTGGACGGTGTCCTCCTTGTCGGCGATGAGGCGCCTGACGGCCCGAAGCGCCCGCAAAGGCTGCAGGTTGAAGGATTGGCGCCCCCGGCCCATCGGTTCACGGGCCTTTGGCCCACCGAGCACTTGCGCGGTCGCGATCATAAGGCATGCTCCTGCTGAACCCCTTAAAGATGACATCGCGTCATTTTGATTCAAGAGGGTTCAGCGACCCCCGCTCTGCGGCCCGATCAGACAGCAACAGGGGATAGGCACGATGGGCAGTCTGAAGAAACGTTCGATCAACCTGGCCGGCCACGCGACCTCTCTGGCCCTGGAGCCCGAGTTCTGGGCCGTGCTGCAGCACGCGGCGAGCACCGACAGGGTCAGCATCGCAAGCCTGATCCAGCGGATAGACGCGGGCCGAGGCGAGCGTCCCCTCGCGTCGGCCTGCCGCGTCTTCGCGCTGCTGCGCGCCCAGGCCGCCAGCGCCGGAACGGTCTAGTCTTGTTGAACGCCCGGTCCGGGCCTGGGCAACGGAATAGGCTCGGGATTGGGCGCCCGTTGGGGCAAGGCCGGCGCCTTGGGGATCTGCATCGAAAGATCGCCTGAGCGCACGGTCAGCAGGCCGGAGCGCCAGCCGCCGATCACCAGAACGGCGATCAGCAGCAGCACGCCCACCACCGTCAAACCGGCCACGCCCAGATGTTGCGGCCGAATGTCGTCGCGGCGGGGCATCGCGCCCTCCTTAGCCCGCGGGCTTGGGCGCGTCCGGAACCTTGGGCGCGTCGAGTTGCGGCGCGGAGACGTTGACGTCGATGCTCTTCTTCTGGGTCACGCCGCCCGTGAAGACGAAGTAGGCGATCACCGCCACGACCACCACCAAGGCGCCGATAATGAACGCCATGCCGGTCCCGCCACCGCCGCTCGTATTGGTTTCTTCAGCCACGTCCATCTCCTGTGATTTCGTCCCCGCCCAACAACGGGACGTGAAGGTCAAGGTTCCGACCAAAGGGCGACGGATGGGCGCAAGGGCTTAAGTCGGGCGATGTTTGTGCTACATATGTTCCATGTCTCAAGGCTTCGACTCGCCCAATCTCCCTGGTGATTTCTCCGGCGACTTTCCCGGCGATCTCCCCGCCCCCCGCATTTCCGACCTGGCCCGAGCCCGCGGGCCGGACGGTCCAAGCTCGCTTGAGCGGCCCAACTATCTGGAAGGGCTGAACCCCGAGCAGCGGGCGGCGGTCGAGGCCACCGAAGGTCCGGTGCTGGTCCTGGCGGGCGCGGGCACCGGCAAGACCCGGGTGCTTACCACCCGCCTGGCCCATATCCTGGCCACCGGTCGCGCCCGACCGTGGGAGCTGCTGGTGGTCACCTTCACCAACAAGGCCGCCCGCGAGATGCGCGAACGGATCACCCACATCATCGGCGACGAGGCCGAGGGCCTGCGTTGGCTGGGCACGTTCCACTCGGTGGCCGCCCAGATCCTGCGTCGTCATGCCGAGCTGGTGGGGCTGAAGTCCAGCTACACGATCATCGACACCGACGACCAAGAACGGCTGATGAAACAGCTGATCGAGGCCGACAATATCGACTCCAAGCGCTGGACGCCGCGCACCCTGGCCGGCCTGATCGATACCTGGAAGAACCGCGGCTGGACGCCCGACCGCGTCCCGCAGAGCGAAGCCGGCGAGTTCGCCAACGGCAAGGGCATCAGCCTCTATCGCCAATACCAGGAGCGGCTGCGCATCCTGAACGCCTGCGATTTCGGCGACCTGCTGCTGCACAACATCACCCTCTTCACCGCCAATCCGGACGTGCTGGCCGACTTCCAGCGGCGCTTCCAGTACGTGATGGTCGACGAGTATCAGGACACCAACGTCGCCCAGTACCTGTGGCTGCGGCTGCTGGCCCAGGGCCGCCAGAACGTCTGCTGCGTGGGCGATGACGACCAGTCGATCTATGGCTGGCGCGGGGCCGAGGTCGATAACATCCTGCGCTTCGAGCGCGACTTCCCCGGCGCCAAGGTCATCAAGCTTGAGCGAAACTACCGCTCCACCGAGCACATCCTGGCCGCCGCCTCGGGCCTGATCGACGCCAACAAGAGCCGCTTGGGCAAGACGCTCTGGACCGAGGCCGTGGGCGGCGAGAAGGTCAAGGTCAGCGGCGTCTGGGACGGCGAGGCCGAAAGCCGGATGGTCGCCGACGAGATCGAGAAGGCCAAGCGGGCCGGCCGCAAGTACAGCCATATGGCCATCCTGGTCCGCGCCTCGTTCCAGATGCGGGCCTTCGAAGAGCGGTTCGTGATGCTGCAGATCCCCTACAAGGTGGTCGGCGGCCCCAGGTTCTTCGAGCGCGCCGAGATCCGCGACGCCCACGCCTATCTGCGCCTGATCCAGTCGCCCGACGACGACCTGGCCTTCGAGCGCATCGTCAACACCCCCAAACGCGGCATCGGCGACACCTCGGTGACCAAGCTGCTGCAGATCGCCCGGGCGGAGGGCATCTCCACCGTCGATGCGGCCCGCGTCATCATCGGCGGCGACGACCTGCCGGCTCGCACCCGTACCGCGCTCAGCAACTTCTTGCGCGACCTGGACCGCTGGCGGGCCCTGGCCGCCAACACCCCGCACCAGCGGGTGATGGAGGCGGTGCTGGAGGAGAGCGGCTATACCGACGCCCTTCGCCTGGACAAGGGTCCCACTAGCCAGACCCGGCTGGAGAACCTGAAGGAGCTGGTCCAATCGATGAGCGCCTTTGACACGCTCGAGGGCTATCTGGAGCACGTGTCGCTGGTCATGGACCTGGACAAGGGCGCCGGCGACGACGCGGTCTGGATCATGACCCTGCACTCGGCCAAGGGCCTGGAGTTCCCGCTGGTGTTCCTGCCTGGCTGGGAGGAAGGCGTGTTCCCCAGCCAGCGCAGCATGGACGACAAGGGCGAGAAGGGGCTCGAGGAAGAGCGCCGCCTGGCTTATGTGGGCATCACCCGGGCCCGCGAGGAGGCGCGGATCAGCTTCGTGGCCAACCGCCAGGTCTATGGCCGCTGGACGTCGCAACTGCCGTCGCGGTTCGTCGACGAACTGCCGCTGGCCCACGTCGATGCGGCGTCCGAGACCGGCTATTACGGCGGCGGTCCCGGCATGCAGCAGACGGTGGCCTCGCGCTGGGACGACCCGGGGACCAGCACCTTCACCGCCGGCAGCTATGACAGCCCCGGCTGGAAGCGGGCCCAGGAGCGCGCATCCGGGTTCGGCGAGCGCGCCACGCCGACCTGGCGAGCCGGTGGTTCGGCCGCGCGGTCGGCTCCGATCGAGGGCGAGGGCCGGCTGGTGGCGGTCTCGGCCAGCTCGGCGGCCAGCGCCTATACGCGCGGCGACCGGGTGTTCCACGTCAAGTTCGGCTACGGCAAGGTCACCGGCGTCGAGGGCAACAAGCTCAGCGTGTCGTTCGACAAGGCCGGCGACAAGAAGGTGATCGACAGCTTCGTGGAAAAGGCGTGAGCCGGGGGCTGAACCCCGCCTCGCCCCTCGCCCGGCTGATGGACGGTCCGATCCGTCCGGGCCGCGTGACCTGGATCGGCGCCCGGCCCGCGCGCCACGCGCCGCTGATCGCCTTGGCGTCAATCGAGATCACGCGTGAGGCCGGATTGCCCGGCGACCACTACAGCGGCCGGCCGAACGCCGACGGCAAGGGCGGCAAGCGTCAGGTCACCCTGATCCAGGACGAGGACCTCGCGGCCATCGCCAGCTATCTCGGCCGCCCGGTCACGCCCGAGGACCTACGCCGCAACCTCGTGGTCTCGGGAATCAACCTGCGCGCCCTGAAGGACCGCCGCTTTCGGATCGGCCACGCTGTGCTGGAAGCCACTGGCGACTGCCACCCCTGCAGCCGAATGGAGGAAATCCTCGGCCCCGGCGGCTATAACGCCGTGCGCGGCCATGGCGGCATCACGGCACGGGTGGTCGAGAGCGGCGCGGTGCTGCTTGGCGACGCCGTGACGGCGCTCGACACATAGGTCGCGCGTTTGGATCGGAACCCGCCAACGCCCATATCGGTTTCCATGCTCCCGCCCCGCGTCCGCGTCATCGATTTGGAGACCGCCGGAAACGGTCCGCACGATGTCTGCGAGATCGGCTGGCAGGACGTCACGCTGGGTTCGGACGGCCGTTGGCGCGTCGATGAGGGGCGCGGGTCACTGCTGGTCAATCCCGGTCACCCGATCACGCCCGAGACGATGGCGATCCATCACATCCTCGACGCCGATGTCGCCGACGCGCCATTCTGGAAGGACGTCGCGGGCGGCGTCCTAAAGCCCGGTGGCGGCGTCCAGGCGCTAGCCGCCCACCGGGCAGCCTTCGAGCAGCGCTACTGCACGCCGAAGCTCACGGGCGGCGCGCCCTGGATCTGCACCTGGAAATGCGCCCTGCGGCTGTGGCCGCTCCTGACCAGTTTCTCCAACCAGATGCTGCGCTACCAGCGCATGCCCGAAGGTCTGGTTCACGACCTGGGCCTGCCCGCGCACCGGGCTCTGCCGGACGCCTATGTCACCGCCCATCACCTGCGCGACATGCTGGGCGAGGCGTCGTTGGAGCAACTGCTGGCCTGGAGCGGCGAGCCGGGCCTGCTGCCGCGCGTGCCGACCGGTCCCGAACGCGGCAAATCCTGGGATCGCCTCGCCCCGGAAGCCCTGCGAGCCTTTGCCCAGGACCGCGATCCCAACCTTCGCTTCAGCGCCGAGACCGAATTGCGCCGTCGGGGCGACGCTCCCGAGCCGTCGGCGGTGGAGCCGGTGCAGCGGACGCTTCTCTAGCCGCGAACTCGCGCCGGATTGCCCACCACCGTCGCGCCCCTGGGCACGTCGCGGGTGACCACGCTGCCAGCCCCGATGATGGCGTCGTCGCCGATCGTCACACCCGGCAGGATGATCGCGCCGCCGCCGATCCAGACGTTCTCGCCGATCACGACGGGCTGCGAATACTCGATGCCCGTGCGGCGTTCGACCGGATCGCGCGGATGCTCGGCGGTGTAGATCTGAACATGCGGGCCGATCGTGGTGGCCGCCCCGACCGTTACCTTGGTGACGTCCAGGATCACGCAGTTGAAGTTGAGGAACGCCCCCTCGCCGATCGCGATGTTGTAGCCGTAGTCGCAGTGGAACGGCGGGCGGATGCTGACCCGGTCACCGACCTGCGCCAGCAGCTCGCGCAACAGGGCGTGGCGTTCGGACGGCGGCAGGTCCAGGGCGTTGTAGCGGCCCATCCAGGCCACCGCCGCCTCGTGGTCGGCCATGATCTCCGGATCGATGGGGCTGTAGAGGTCGCCAGCCAGCATGCGCTGCTTCTGGGTGCGGGCGTCGGTCACGAGGCGAAGGCTCCTTACTCGCCTCCTCCATGCCAGACGGCGACCCCGACGACAAATCGAGCTACGCGCGCTCCAGCGCCTCGCGCACCACGTCCGGCGCGTGGTCAATGACCCGCAGATAGGCCGTCAGGGCGGCGGCGGGGCGAGCTTCACCGAGCTCCAGGGCCGTCAGCTGCGCCAGCGGGATGCAGAAGGCCCGCGCAAATTCCTCCTGCGACAGCCCGCTCCGCCAGCGCACGCCCTGCACGAGAGCCCGAGCCGCGCGGACATGGCCAGGGTCGGCCTGGTCGTCGACGGCCATGTCGACGGTGGTCTGGGATCTGGTCATGCAACGCTCCTGACACTTCCCCCTTGGGCGAGGGGTGTAGTCGCGTTGCGTTGCAGGAATTCGACGCCATTGCGTCGGACAGGCGACTCTATCAGGGCTTTTTGGACGCCGACGCCCTGGGCTGTTGCCCGAGCATCGCCCGGGCCTTGGCGTCGACCGCTTCGACGCCCTTTAACGGATCGCCCGCCGCTTCGAGCGTGTTGTTGAACGCCTTCAGGTCCTTGGTGCTGATCTTCTGGATGTCCTTGGCCTTGGCCCATTCCAGGCCGATCAACTGACCCAGGCGGCAGGCCTTGGGCAGCAGGGTCGGTTGTTCGACCTGCCCGCCCTTGGCTAGCAGCTTGCCCACGATATCGTTCCAGTTGGGCGAACCGGAGAAGCAGAACGGCAGGTGATCGCACGTGCCGGTCCAGAACCGCTTGTACCAGCGCAGGTGCTCGTCGGTGTCGAACCGGATCGTGTCGGTCGGCTTGACGATCGCGCGGCAATCAGAGCGGACGAACTCGCCGGCTCGGGCGACAGGCGCGACCCCGAGCAGCGCCACCACCGCCAGGACAGAAAAAGCTCTACGCAACGCCAATGAAAACTTCCCCGAAACGCGACCGAACACGTCCTTTTCGGACGCCTTGTGTAAACCTTGTATCGCGCTGATTAAGAACGGTCTTCCGACAAAAATGCGGCGGTCGCCTCGATCGCTTCCACCAGGCCCACGCGTTCGATCGTCACCCCCTCGGGCAAGCTGGAGAACAGGCGGGTCGGGGCCGCGGCGTCCAGCATCACGAACACCCCGCGGTCGTCGGCCCGGCGGATCAGGCGGCCGAAGGCCTGGCTGATGCGGGCGCGCGCTGTCGAGTCATCATACCCTTTCCCGCCAAATCGCGCGCGGCGGGCCTTGTGCAGCACATCGGGGCGCGGCCAGGGCACGCGATCGAAGACCAGCAGGCGCAAGCTGCGGCCCGGCACGTCGATGCCGTCACGGATGGCGTCGGTGCCCAGCAGGCACGCGTCCTCCTCGGCCCGGAAGATATCGACCAGGGCGCCGGCCTCCAGCGGATCGACGTGCTGGGCGTAGAGCGCGAGACCCTGGTCGGCCAGCGGCGCGGCGATCCGCTCGTGCACGGCCTTCAGGCGGCGGATGGCGGTGAACAGGCCCAGCCCGCCGCCGCCGGCCGCCAGGAACAGCTCGCGCATGGCGGCCGAGACCTGGCGCGGATCGTCCTTGCCCACGTCGGTTACCACGAAGGCCCGGGCGTTCTTCTCGTAGTCGAACGGCGAAACCAGGCGCAGCACCTTGGGACTCTGCGGCAGGCGGGCGGCGCCCGTGCGCATCTCGGCCAGGGCGAAGGGGTCTTCCAGCGCCGGGTCGGTCAGGGTGGCGCTGGTCACCAGCACGCCGTGGGCGGGGCTGAGCACGGCGGCGCGCAGCGGCTCGGTCGGGTCCACCCAGTGGCGGCGACAGGCGGCGTCGACCACCCGGCCGTACAGGAACGTGGCCTCGAACCAGTCGACGAACTCCGGGTCGTCCTCGGCGTCCTCGTCGATGGCCTTCAGGATCGAGCGCCAGGCCGGCAGGGTCATGCGGCAGCGGCGATCCAGGCCGCGAAGCGCGCCCTCGATCCGCGCCCGCTCCGAGGTCGGCAGGGTGTCTGCCTCCTCGTCCAGCACGTCTTCCAGGTGGCGGGCCAGGGCCAGCAGCGGCGCCTCGATGGCGGCCAGGGCGCGAGACGCCTCGCCGGCCCGTTCGCGGACCAGGTCGATGGCTGGCCGGGCGGCGCATTGCAGCCCCTGCTCGGCCGCGCCGGGCCGGTCGGTGACTCGAGCCCGCAGCTGTTCAATCACCGAGACCAAATATGTTTCAATAGGCCCGATCGGATTGACCTGACCGTCCGGCGGAGCGATCCGGCCCGACCAACCCTCGCCCGGCAAGGCGGCGGCGGCCTGCAAGGCGGCGTTCAAGGCCGCGCGGGCGCCCTCGCGCTCGCCGATGATGTCCAGCAGCCGGGTCTCCAGCCCCCTGCCTCGCCGGCCGCGCCCCTCGGGTCCGCGCAGCCAGCGACGCATCTCGGCGGCCTCCGCCCCGGACAGGGCGGCCGAGAAGGCGCTGTCGGCGGCGTCGAACAGATGGTGGCCTTCGTCGAAGACGATGCGCTTGAGCGAGGTGGTCTCGTTGTCGCCCTTCAGGCCCCGCGCCGCCCGCGCGCCGTCGAAGGCCGCCTGGCTCAGCACCAGGGCGTGGTTGGCGATGACGATGTCGGCGCGCTTGGAGGCCCGCACCGCCTTTTCGATGAAACAGACGCGATAGTGCTGGCAGCCGGCGTGGATGCACTCGCCGCGCCGATCGACCAGGTTGGCCGGACCGGCTTGCACCGACGGCGGGATGGCGAACAGCGTCGGCAGCCAGGCCGGGAAGTCGCCACCGGTCATGTCGCCGTCGCGGCTGACGCGCGCCCAGCGGGCGGCCAGACCCAGGCCGATCAGGTCGCCATTGCCCAACTGGGCAGTGTTGACCTGCTCCTGGAAGTTCAGCAGGCAGATGTAGTTCTCGCGACCCTTGCGCACGACGGCCTTGCGGGCCCGGACCAGCGGGTCGGGATAGATGGCGTGGCTCTCGCGCTCGATCTGGCGCTGCAGGGCGCGGGTATAGGTGCTGATCCACACCGCCGGGCCGTTCATCTCGGCCCAGATCGAGGCCGGCGCCAGATAGCCCAGGGTCTTGCCGACCCCGGTGCCGGCCTCGGCCAGCATCATCTGCGGCTCGCCTTCCCGTTCGCGCGGGGCGAAGGCGTAGGCGGCCTCGCGGGCGAAGGTGTCTTGGGCCTCGCGCACCTCGTCCAGGCCCGAGCGGTGCAGCAGCTCCTTCAGGCGTTCGCTGGCGCGTTCGGGATCGACGGGGCGAGAGCCGGGTTCGCCGGGCGGGGCCTGGTCCTCCCACTCCGTGGCGCGGGCCCAGACGTCGAGGCCGGAGCTGCGGAACTGGTTTCCGACCGGCGCCGAGCGCAGGGCGCCGACCGCCGCAGGTCCCCAGGACCAGCCGGCCCGGGCCAGGGTCTCGGCGACCGCCAAGGCCTCCTCGCGCGAGGGCCGAGGCGTCATCGACAGTTCGTGCAGCAGGGCCGCCGCGGCGTCGCGCAGGGTCTGGGCCTGGGCGGCCGCGCCCTTGGGCTCGGGCAAACCCAGGGCGGTGGCCAGTCCCACGGCCGACGGCGCGCAGAAGGTGGCCGGACGGGTGAAGACGTACAGCTCCAGCACGTCGAATACCCCGCGCCCGCGCGTCGGGGCCTGCAGGTTCAACCGCTTGGCGGTCATCGAGGCGTGGGCCACCAGCACGGGCCCGTATTCGAACAGGTCACGGGCGTCGGGCGTGCGCAGGACCCGCCCCTCGCCCGAGCCGTCGGCCACGCCGGCGCGCGGGCCAGGCAGGACCACCAGGGCGGGGGCGAGATCGAGGGCGGGAATCTGTGCGGTCACGCCCCTGATTTAGCAGGTCGGCCGCTGAAACAAAATGCGAACGCGATCTTAAGCGATCGGGGTTTCCGAGGAGCCGCTTTCGAGACGCTCGACGGCGTCCCCGGCCATTTCCGCCACATCCTCGTCGGGACTTTCGGCGGCCATGCGGTAGAGCTGCGCGGCCTTGGCGCGGCTGGCCTTCACGCCCTCGCCATCCTCGTACATCTGGCCCAGGTCATAATAGGCGGTCAGGTTGCCGGCCCGGGCCGACAGGGCGAACAAGCGCAGGGCCTTTTCCTGATCGACCTCGACGCCCTCGCCGTTGTGATAGGCGGCGGCGACGTTGGCCAGGGCCACCGCCGAGCCCTGCTTGGCGGCGTCCACATACAGCATCAGGGCCCGGGCCTCGTCGACCGGCACGCCGTAGCCCTGCAGATAGTACGAGCCCAGGTCGTTGATCGCATCGACCGAGCCGGCCTCGGCGGCCTTGCGCATCCAGGTCACGGCCTGGGCTTCGTCGGCGGGCAACCCCTGTCCCAGCTGATAGGCCAGGGCCAGCTTGTACATGCCGCCCTCATCGCCGCCCGTCGCGGCGCGCCAGTACCAGCCGATGGCCTGGGTCAGGTCGTCGGCGCTGGTCTCGTAGACCAGGCCGGCGTTGTAGGCCCCCAGGGCGTCGCCCTTGGCCGCGGCGGCCTTGTACAGGGACAGCGCCTTGGTCGCGTCGTGGTCTAGGTCCACGCCCTCGAAATAGAGGTTGCCCAAGGCGATCATGCAGTTGGTGTCGCCGGCCTTGACGCCCGCATTGAGCCAGCGCACCGCGGCCTCGACATCCCGCTTGCCGCCCTCGGCGTTCAGATAGCTGCCGGCCAGAAGGTCATAGACGCTGACGTCGCCGGCCTGGGCCCGGCGAAGCAGCTCGGCCCGCTCGGGCTCGTTCGGCGCGGCGGACGCCGCCAGGGACGGCGCGCCGAACGCCAGCATGGTCGCCAAGGCCAAGCCTGCAAGGCTGTTCCGAGCTATCAACACCATCGCGTCACGCCCCTCGCGATCCAATCCTTCGGATAGACTCGCGTACCACCCTTGATCAAACACCGGAAAGCGGCAGGTAGCCGCATGGAAACGGAACGGGAACATGCTATAGGCGTGGGCAATGCTCGCGGCGACCGCCCTTCCTCCACGCTTTCAAGAGTGGTTCGCCGCGCGCGGCTGGGCGCCCAGGCCGCATCAATTGGCCATGGTCGAGAAAGGCCGGCAGGGCCGCGACGCCCTGCTGATCGCCCCCACCGGCGGCGGCAAGACCCTGGCCGGCTTCCTGCCCAGCCTGATCGAGCTGGCCGAACGCGCGCCGCGCAACACCCCCGCCGGCGTCCACACCCTCTATATTTCGCCGCTCAAGGCGCTGGCCGTTGATATCGAGCGCAACCTGGCCACGCCGATCCGCGAGATGGGCCTGAAGATCGTCGCCGAAAGCCGCACAGGCGACACCGGCGAGGCCCGCAAGCAGCGCCAGCGCCTGCGGCCGCCCGACATCCTGCTGACCACGCCCGAACAGCTGGCCCTGTTCTGCGCCTGGGAAGGCGCTCGAAATTACTTCGCCGACCTGTCGTGCGTGATCATCGACGAGGCCCACGCCATCTGGCCCTCCAAGCGCGGCGACCTGCTGTCGCTGGGCCTGGCGCGGCTGCAGACGTTCGCGCCGAGGATGCGGCGGGTGGGCCTTTCGGCGACGGTGGACGATCCGGATCTGGTGCGGCGGTGGCTGGGCAATAATATCTCCCCTCCCCCTTGTGGGGAGGGGGCAGGGGGTGGGGGTTCCGCGCTCACCGCGTCGGACGCCCTGCCAGCCGCCCCCCACCCCCAACCCCTCCCCACAAGGGGGAGGGGAGCGAGTGAAGTCGACCTCGTCCTCGGTTCAGGCGGCGCCCAGCCGATCGTCGAAGTGCTGGTCTCCGGCGGTCGCGTGCCCTGGGCCGGACATACGGCCGAGCACGCCATGGCCGAGATCTACCAGATCATCAAAGGCGCCAAGACCGCCCTCGTCTTCGTCAACACGCGCTTCCAGGCCGAGTTCGCCTTCCAGGAGCTGTGGAAGCTGAACGACGACGGCCTGGCCATCGCCCTGCACCATGGCAGCCTGGCGGCCGAGCAGCGGCGCAAGGTCGAGGCGGCCATGGCGCGCGGCGAGATTCGCGCCGTGGTCTGCACCTCGACCCTGGACATGGGCATCGACTGGGGCGACGTGGACCTGGTGATCCAGCTGGCCGCGCCGAAGGGCGCCTCGCGGATGGTCCAGCGGATCGGCCGCGCCAACCACCGTCTGGACGAGCCCTCGCGCGCCATCCTGGCGCCCGCCAACCGCTTCGAATATCTGGAGTGTCGCGCCGCCGCCGACGCCATCCTGGGCGGCCACCTGGACGGCGAGCCGGCCCGCACCGGCACGCTGGACACCCTGGCCCAGCACATCATGGGCTGCGCGTGTTCCGAACCCTTCGCCCTGACCGATCTCTATGACGAGATCCGCACCTCGGGCCCCTATGCCGACCTGTCGTGGGAGGATTTCGAGACCGTCGTCGACTTCGTCTCAACCGGCGGCTACGCGCTGCGCACCTACGACAAGTTCCGCCGCATCGTGCCGGGCCAGGACGGGCTCTGGCGGGCGCGCAACGCCCAGGCTGTGATGCAGCACCGGATGAACGTCGGGACCATCGTCACCGCCGCCACGGTCAATGTCCGCGTCGGTGGCGGCAAAAGGCCGATGGGCGGCCGCAAGGTCGGCGAGGCAGAGGAAGGCTTCTTCGAGCAGATGAAGCCTGGCGACACCTTCATCTTCGCCGGCGAGGTCTGGCGGTTCAACAGCCTGGTCGGGACCGACGCCTTCGTCAGCCCCGCGCCTGACAAGGACCCGATGATGCCGGCCTGGGGCGGGTCGAAGTTCCCGCTCTCGACCTATCTGGCGGGCCGCGTGCGCGCGATGATGCACGACGAGGCCGAGTGGCCCGCCCTGCCCCCGGACGTTCAGGAATGGCTGGGATATCAGAAGGTTCGCTCGATCATCCCCGAGCAGGACGAGATGCTGCTGGAGACCTTTCCGCGCGGCAAGCGGTTCCACATGGTCTGCTACCCGTTCGAGGGCCGCATCGCCCACACCACCCTGGCCATGCTGCTGACCCGGCGACTGGACCGGCTGGGCATCGGCCCGCTGGGCTTCGTGGCCAACGACTACGCCGTCAACATCTGGTCGCTGAAGGCGATGGACCAGTTGGACCTGGAGGAGCTGTTCGCCCAGGACATGCTGGGCGACGACCTTGAGGCCTGGTTGGACGAGAGCTTCCTGATGAAGCGGGCCTTCAAGGCCTGCGCCCTGATCTCGGGCCTGATCGAGCGCCGGCATCCCGGACAGGAGAAATCCGGCCGCCAGGTGACCTTCTCGACCGACCTGATCTATGACGTGCTGCGGCGGCACCAGCCCGACCACCTGCTGCTGCGCTGCGCCCGCGCCGACGCGGCGACGGGATCGCTGGACGTGGCGCGGCTGGGCGATCTGCTGACGCGGATCCAGGGCCGCATCCGGCATGCGGCGCTGGACCGCGTTTCGCCGATCGCCGTGCCGATCATGCTGGAGATCGGCCGCGAGCGCGCGCCGGGCGACGCGGCCGGGGAAATGATCCTGGCCGAGGCCGAGGAAGATCTGATCGCCGAGGCGATGGCTTGATGAGAGTATCTGCAGCGTGACCAGTCTGGCGTTCCAAATCGGCGATTGCGGCGGCCTGCGGATACAGATCGCGGGCGCGCCCGCCGTACTACGCCACTCCGGGGCGCTGTGGCTCGAGGCCGAGCGGACGATGGTCGTGGCCGATCTGCACTTCGAGAAGGGCAGCAGCTACGCCGCGCGGTTCGGCCAGATGCTGCCGCCGTACGACACGCGCGAGACCCTGGACCGTCTTGAGCGCGAGCTGGCGTCGCTCTCGCCGGCGACCCTGGTGTTCCTGGGCGACAGCTTTCATGACGGGGCCGGCGAGGATCGCCTGCCGGAGGAGGACCGCTCGCGCATCGCCGCCCTGGCCCTGGGCCGCCAGCTGGTCTGGGCGGTGGGCAACCACGACGAGGACGGGCCACGCGCCTTGCCAGGCGACGTGGTCGATGAGGCCAGCATCGCCGGCCTGACTTTCCGCCACGAGCCCCTGCCCGGCGACCAACCCGGCGAGGTGGCCGGCCACCTGCATCCGGCCGCCAAGGTGACCAGCGGCCGGGCCACTATCCGCCGCCGCTGCTTCGTCACGGACGGCGCGCGCCTGGTCCTGCCGGCGTTCGGGGCCTTCACCGGCGGGCTCAACATCATGGACAAGGCGTTCGCCCCGCTGTTCGGCGGCCCGCCCCTGGCCGCCGCCCTGGGGCCTCGACGGGTGCACGCGGTCGGCTGGAAGTCGCTGCGCCCGGACTAGGCCAGACGGATCACCCTTGGCGTCCGGGCGTTTGAACCCCGGGACGTTGGAAGGAGTATTCGTCATGCGACCGATCCTGATCGGCATCGGCGCCGTTGTGGCCTTTTCAGCCACGTCTTTTATGGTCGCCCCCGCCATGGCCGGCGAAGCCCCGGTCAAGACCGTGGCCAAGCTCGACGCCAAGGACCCGAAATACGACACCGAGGCGTGCAAGGCGATCCGCGCCAAGGCGATCGACTATGAGGAGCCTGGGCTGCTGAAGAAGGCGGTCGGCATGGGCGGCAACGCCGTCGTGCCGTTCGCCGGCACCGTGGCCTCGGCGGTCATGGGCGTGCAGCAGGGCAACAAGGAAGAAAAGCTCAGCAAACAGGTGGCCGCCGCTTGCGTGTCCGACCCGCTGAACGAGGAAACGCCGCTGATCAACGCACCCAAGGCGGCCGAGACCGCCTCGGTGGTCATGGTCGATGCGCCGGTGGCCGATGTCACGACGGCTGCAGCGACGAACGCGGCGGCGACCGAAACGGTGGCTGTCACGCAATAGCGCGATGGCTAGAGGTGGAGGGCCTGCTCCAGGGCGAAGGCCAGCGAAATGGCCGCCCCCGAGGTCAGCAGGGTGCGCAGGCGCGGACGCCAAGCGGGGCCGTCATGGTTCGTCACGTCCCACAGCCACTGCAGGATGAAGACAAGCAGGAAGCCCGAAAGCTGCCAGGCGGGCTCGAACTTCAGGCCGCCCAGCAACAGGCCGAAACCGGCCAAGGGGAACAGCAGCGATAGGCCCAGGGTCATCCAGCGCGGGCTGGCGCGCTCGATCTCGAGGCCGCAGCGCACGCCGCCCAGGTACGACAGCATCGCGCTGGAATAGGCCAGCAGGCTGATCAGCGCGACCTGGCGCATGGCGATGGGGCCATAGCAGAACAGCACCGAGCAGACGAGGAAGGGCAGCAACGTGGCCAGGCCGCAAACCCATACGGCCGGGGGTACCGGCACGCGATCCTCGGTGTGATCGCCCGCTGCTGCTTCGAACGCCATGTCTACTCCTTCGGGCGCGAGCTCCGACGCGCGCCCTTCCCCCCGGAAGGGACCGACTATTACCGAGGTCTGCCCATAGGTCCACGGACGATATTTGGCCACAAGACACAGCCTGTGGATGAGTTCGCGCGGACGCTCGTCCGCAAGACTTCAGGCGCTTGGCTTCAGGAGCCGAAAACGTGCGCGATCAGCGGGCCCAGGTGGACAGGCGGCTGAGCGTTTCGCCGTCCAGGGAGCCCGAGGTCTGGAGGCTCTGATCGCGCTGATAGGCGGCGATCGCCATTTGCAAGGCCGGCGAAGTGACGCCGTCCTGGGGCCCCTGATAGTAGCCCAGCTTCGACAAGGCGCGCTGGGCGGTGGCTAGGCCGGCGCTGGGCGCGGCGGCGGCGGCGGCGGCTTGCACGGGCGCGGCGGCCTGCGAGCGGAAGCCGCTCGCTGAACGCTCGGCGATCCGCTGACCTTCGGCGGTCAGCTGACCGCGCAGGGCCTGGGCGCGGGCGCGCGAGGCGGTGTCGCCCGACCGCGACGCGATCAGGTACCACTTGTAGGCCTCGGTCGGGTTCTGGCTGACGCCCCAACCGCCTTCATAGAGCTGAGCCAGGTTAAACTGGCTATCGACCAGGCCCAGGTCCGAAGCCTTGCGGAACCAGCTGGCGGCCTTGGTGGAGTTCCGTTCGCCGCCTTCCCCCTTGTAGTAGTAGAGGGCCAGGTTGTGCATGGCGCGGGCCTCGCCGGCGGTGGCCGCGCGTTCGGTCCAGCGACGGGCTTCGACCAGATCCTTCTTCACCCCGCCCTCGCCGACCTCGTACATCTTGGCGAGATAGAACTGGGCGCGCGGCAGGCCCAGATTGGCGGCCTTGCGCAGGCTGTCCAGACCCGTGCGGTCCTTGGCCTCGATGCGGCGCACGCCGTCGTCGTAGAGGGCCTGGGCGTTTTCGCCGGGCGGCGCGGCGACCGGATCGGCCGGGGACGCTTCCAAGGCGGTCGCGGACGTCAGCGCCACGGCGGTGCGCGCTGGGCTGGTGTCGGCTTCCACGGCGCGGATCTCGCCGGTCGCCTTGTGGGCCGTGCCCTGGGCCACGCGGTCCGGTACGGCGCCGTTGCCCTGGGCCATGCTCATGATGAAGCCGGCCGAGCCGACGCCAAGGCAGGCGGCGGTCGCCGAGACCATCAGCGCGGTCTTCATGCCGCCCTTCTTGGCCTTCTTCTCGGAATTCTTGGCGCCGAAGCCGGCGAACAGCGAGGTTCCCGCCTTCTTGGCCTTGGTCGGCTTGTCCTTGCCCTTGGCGTCGCCGGCCAAGGCGGCCTGGCGGGCGGCGGCGCGGGCCTGCTCGATCACTTCGCGCGTCGACAGGGGACGTCCGGGCTCTGCCGGCTCTTGCGGCGCGGAGAATTCGGTGGCGGCGAACTCGGGGGCCGAGAAGTCGCTTTCGTATTCGGCTTCCGGTTCGAACGCCGTTTCCGGCTCCAGGGCCGAGGTGAAGCCGTCGGCGGCCTCGAAGTCCTCTTCGCCGAATTCGAGTTCGGGCGGTTCGCTGGTCGGGAAGGCCGGGGTTTCAAACACCGGAGCGGCGAACACGGCCGCCGAAGCGGTGCGGGCGGGCGTGGAGACCGAAGACGACGCGTGGGTCGGCATGAAGGCGGCCGGCTGGTCGAAGACGTCTTCGGGTACGGCCTCGCCGCCGAACGAATAGCGCTCGCCATCGTCGAACGGCGACGGGGCGGGACGCGCGGCCGGAGCGGCCGCGGCGGCCTGTTCGGCCAGGCGCTTTTGAGCCTCGCCGAGTTTCGTGTCGATCTTCTCGCGCGCTTCTTCCAGCAGGCGGGCGGTGCGCTCCTCGCTCTGGCGGATGCGATCGACCAGTTCCTGCGAGGTGCGCTCGTGGCGCTGGTTCAGGCGATCGGTGACGCGGGTGACCTGGTCGCCGACGTCGTCGATGGCCAGGGCGTTGCGGCGCTCGGCGTTGCCGATCCGCTCGGCCAGCTTCTCGGTGATCCGGGCGATTTCCGTGCCCAGCTTCTCGAGGGCCTGGGCCTGGACGCTGTCGGCGCGGTTCAGCTTCTGGTCGATGCTGGCGGCGACCTGCTCGATGGCGGCGGTGTTGCGGGCTTCGGAGGTCTGGACACGGCGGTTGAGGGCGTCGGCCATGCCGACGACCTCGCGCCCCATGCGCTCGATGGCCTGGGCCGAGCGTTGCTCGGCGGCCTGCACGTGGGCGGTCATCTCGCCCAGCTTGAGCTCCATGCGGTCGAAGCGGCCGTCGGCGGATTGGCGCAGCTTGGCGGCCATCTCCATACGAGCGGCTTCCATGCGCTGGGTCAGGCTGCCGGTCAGGTCGTCCAGGCGCTTCTGGACGCCCTCGGCCGGATTGCTGCTCTCGACGGTCTGGAGGCGGCCGTCCAGGGCGCTGAACGAGGCGTTCAGGGCCTGCAGCGCCTCAGCGGTGCGGGCTTCGGCGGCTTCCAGGCGCTGGCCCAGACGGGACACGACCTCATCGACCAGGGCCGACGGATCTCCAGCCCCGACGCCGGCCTGGTTGTCCAGGCGCTGTTCCAGGTGAGCGATGGTCTCGCGGGTGCGGGCTTCGCCTTCGTAGAGATGCCCGGCGACCTTGCCCAAGGCCCCTTCCAGGGCCCGGAGCGCCTCGGCCGAACGCGGGCCGGCGGCTTCGGTCTCGATGCGGCGCAGCCGTTCTGCGGCGCGGCTCTGGTCGGTCTTGATCTCGTCCACCACGCCTTCGAAGCGGGCGGCCACGGCCACCTGCTCGCGCTCAGCGGCGACGAGGCGCTGCAGGGCGCCGCGCACCGACTCGTCGATGCCGGTGATGGCCTGGGCCGAACGCTTCTCGGCCGCCTCGATGCGATCGGTCAGGCGATCCAGGGCGACGGCCACGCGGCCGACCTCATCGGCGGGATGCTCGCGAGCTTCGATGCGCGACGGCGCGCCGCCGCGGACGGTCTCGTAATAGGAAGGATTGGCGCGGGCGTTATCGACGGCCAGGGAGGGCCGGCTGGGCTCGCCGAAGGCTTCCAGCGAGGCGGCGTCGAAACCCTCGCCGTCGATGATCATGCGATTCAGCCATTCGCCCAGCGTCATGCCGGAGCGACGCGCGAGGTCTTTGGCGACCTCACGTGCCTTGGGGTCTATCCCCTTAACGCTCCATGGCGCTGCGGCCGTCATCCGAATCGTTCCCTATGCACCTGGGAACCAACGCTAGACACCGATTCCTAGTGTGTAAACGCGACCTCAACCGCTACATATAGCAACGGTCAAGATTAACTGTGGATGGTTAACAGGCACACCTTCTTAACGTGTGTACCTAAGATTCGGCTGCACGTGGTTAACGCGCGTTAACGATTTGCATGGCCGATTGTCGCAGGCCATGAGAGGCGAATGGACCTTCCAACGACCCTCGCCATCGCCGTCGCCGCCCTGCTGCTGGCCGTGTTCTGCGGCTGGCGAGGGGCGCGTCCGATCAATGTTTTAAAGGGTCCGCGCATGATGCCGTGGCGACCGCTGATGGTGGCCAGCGCCGTCGTGGCCCTGCTGATGATGGCCCATGTCCTCAATCTGCTGGGGATGAAGACGGGCGACCCGCGCTACTAGGTCGCGGCCTTTTCGTCAGGCCGGAGACACCGCCGGACGAGAGCAGACCGATATCCGCAAGCAAAAAGGGTATGGCCCACTTCTGAGGCGCGGCAATGTAGCGCGGCTGCCAGACCGGGTCGTACTTGTCCTTGTACCGCCGCACGCCCTGGAAATTGTAGATTTCCTCGCCGCGCTCGTAGAGCAGACGACCCACCCGCGACATGATCGGAGCCAGCGGGCGATCCTCCAGGCCCGCCAGCGGCGCCACGCCGAACTCGAACGCCTGGTAGCCCTGCTCCTTGCCCCAGCCCAGCAGTTCCACGAACAGGTAGTCCATGACGTTCTTGGGCGCGTCGTCCGAATAACGCATCAGGTCCATCGAGAACGAGACCTTGCTGGCCGTAGTCCACAAGGTGGCGAAGGCGACGATCCTGCTCTCGACCCGCACCAGGGCGACCGGGAACTCGGCCACGTAGCGTTCGTCGAAGCCGCCCATCGAGAAGCGCTTCTCGCCGCCGGCGTGATGGCTCAGCCAGGCGTCGGATATCACCTTCAACTCCGGCATCACCGTCTGGACCAGGTCGGCCGGCAGGACCTCGAAGGCCGCGCCGCCCTCCCCCGCCTTGCGCCAGTTGCGACGCAGGACCTCGCGACGGCGGCCCGCCAGGGAGAAGGCCTCCAGCGGCACCGCGGCGCTCTCGCCGGTCTTCTGGATGGCCAGGCCAAGATCGACGCTGTCGGGCAGGTCCGCGGGGCCCAGGGCGTAGAAGCCGGCGCGGGCGGCGTGTGCGTCGGCCTGCTCGCGGAACCGCCAGAACAGTTCCATCCGCTCGTCGTCGCGACCGACCGGCGGCCCCATGGCGATCCACGAGCGATTGCGAACCCCGAACATCAGGAAGCTCTCGCCCGAGGCCGAGAACAGGAAGCGCTTGTCGCCCAGCAGGGCCAGGTTCGAGGACGGCTCGGCGTTCTCGGCCTTGGCCAGGATGGCGCGGACGCGATCGAAGTCCGGATCGGTGTCATCGACCACCGGCGGGGTGGCCGGCGTCGAGATCAGGCGCCAGACGCCGATGGCCATCAGCACGATGGCGGCGGCGGCTGAAGACCGGATGGCGCGGGCTACTTCCTGGTCGCCGATCGTCCGCATCACGGACCGGTCGGTGTATTCCGTATTGGCGAAGGTCCACCAGCCGCACAACGCCACCCCGATCAGGGCGGCCGCGGCCGACAGCAGCCAGCCGGGGGTGATCTCCATCCGCGACAGGGCAGCCTTGCGCGGAAAGGCCTCGTGGAACGGCAGCATGACGAGCAGGAACGCCGTCAAGATCAGCGTCTCTTCCCAATTCAGGCCCTTGAACACGGCCAGGACCGCCCCGCTCGCCAAGGAGAACAGCGCCGCCCACCACGCCGCGTCCAGGCGCGAGCGCAGGCCGAAGGCCAGCAGGATCAGGATCAATCCCAGAATGGACGAGATGAAGTGGCTGATCTCGATCAGCGGTCCCGGGGCGACGGCCAGCCAGATCACGAAGCGTGTCGGCTCGGACGGCGTCGCGCCAGAGGCCAGCAATATGACCCCGGCGCTCGCCGCCAGGATGGCCGACAGGGTCGGCGCGACGGCGAGAAAAGCAGGTCTGAGCTGCGGCGCGGACATCAAGACCCCTGATCGGCGAATCCCGGCGGATACGTCATCGAGACCTTCTATAGCGCGCCAGTCCCCCAATGGTCGCCCATCGCATGACGAACAGGCGTTTGAATCGACTTGCTCCAGGCGTTTCATGGCGTAGTCTGCCGCCCAACGCCGCGGATGAGCGGCGAAGACGAACGCGTTAGGGAGAACGGCCATGGCGGATTTCGGCGGCGGCGACCTGGATACATTCCGGGCCGAGACGCGGGCCTGGCTCGAAGCGAACTATCCCGCGTCGTTGAACGCCCCGATGGGCGAGGACGACGCGCCCTGGGGCGGCAGGACCTTCGAGTGGAAGAACCCCGACGCCAAGCTGTGGCTGGACCGGATGGCCGAACGCGGCTGGACCGCGCCGATGTGGCCCCGGGAATACGGCGGCGGCGGCCTGTCCAAGACCCAGAACAAGGTGCTGGAGCAGGAGCTGCGCCGCATTAAAGCAAGGCCCGCGCTGATGAGCTTCGGCGTCTGGATGCTGGGCCCGGTGCTGCTGGAATACGCCACAGAGGAGCAGAAGAAGCGCTTCCTGCCGCAGATCGTGCGCGGCGAGACCCGCTGGTGCCAGGGTTATAGCGAGCCGGGCGCGGGCTCGGATCTCGCCAGCCTGCAGACCAAGTGCGAAGACAAGGGCGACCACTGGCTGATCAACGGCCAGAAGGTGTGGACCAGCTACGCCGATCAGGCCGACTGGATCTTCTGCCTGGTGCGCACCGACACTACCAAGAAGCACGAGGGCATCTCGTTCGTGCTGTTCGACATGACCTCGCCCGGCGTCGAGGCTCGGCCGATCAAGCTGATCAGCGGCTCCTCGCCGTTCTGCGAGACCTTCTTCGACAACGTGAAGGTCCCCAAGGATCAGTTGGTCGGCAAGGTCAACGGCGGCTGGGACATCGCCAAGCGTCTCCTCCAGTACGAGCGCCAGAACATCTCGGCCTCGGGCTTCGGCGGCGGCGGCGGGCTGGACCTAGTCGATGTCGCCAAGACGGAGGTCGGGGTCGATGCACAAGGACGCCTGGCCGACGGCGACCTGCGGGCCCGCATCGCCCATCACCGCATGGACGCCCACGCCTTCATGCTGACCGTGCGCCGCGCCGAGACGGAGTCCAAGCAGGGCTCGGGTCCCAGCGCCGCCGTGTCGATCATCAAGTACGCCGCCGCCAAGATGAACCAGGAGCGCACCGAGCTGCTGGTCGAGGCCATGGGACTGCAAGGCCTGGGCTGGGAGGGTGAAGGCTTCGACAAGGACGAACTGGCCGTGCCGCGCGCCATGCTGCGCGCCAAGGGCAACTCGATCGAGGGCGGCACCAGCGAGGTCAATCTCAACGTCGTCGCCAAGCGGGTGCTAGGCTTGCTGGATCACCAGTAGTCCGATGATCGAGTTCTGGTACGACTTCGCCTCGACCTACTCCTATCCCGCCGCCATGCGCGTCGAGGTCTTGGCGCAGCGCGCGGGCGTGGCGGTGGCGTGGCGACCTTTCCTGCTGGGACCGCTGTTCCATGATCAGCAGGGCCTGAACGACAGCCCGTTCAACACCTTCCCGGTGAAGGGCGGCTACATGTGGCGCGACCTGCAGCGGGTCTGCGAGATGGACGGCATCCCGCTGGTCCATCCGACCCAATTCCCGCGCAACAGCCTGCTCGCTGCTCGGGTCGCCATCGTCGGACTGGAAGACGGCTGGACCCCGGCCTTCAGCCGCGCGGTCTATCAGGCCAATTTCGTCGACGACCAGGATATCTCGAAGACCGAGGTCTTGGCCCCGCTGATTGCCTCGGTCGGCGCGGGACCCGACGACGTCCTGGCGGCGGCCGCCACCGATCCCATCAAGACCCGCCTGAAGGACCATGTCCGCCAGGCCCAGGAGCGCGGCCTGTTCGGCGCGCCCTCCTTCCTCACCGCCATCAGAATCTGGAGCAAGCCTGACATGGCCGCCCTGACCGAAGAACAGACCATGCTGCGCGACGCCGCCAAAGGCTGGACGCAGGACAGCGCCCCGGTCGCCGCCCTGCGCAAGCTGCGCGACGGCGGCTCCCAGCAGAGCTTCGATCCGGCCGCGTGGAGCGAAATGGGCGCCATGGGCTGGGCCGGCGTGATCGTGCCCGAAGAGCACGACGGCTCGGCCTTCGGCTATCTGGGCCTGGGGCTGATCCTGGAGGAGACCGGCCGCAACCTGGTGGCCTCTCCCCTGCTCTCCACCGCCCTGATCTCGGCCTCGGCCCTCGTGCTGGGCGGTTCCGACGCCCAGAAGGCCGCCTGGCTGCCGAAGATCGCCGCCGGAGAGGCCGTCGCGACCCTGGCGGTCGATGAAGCCTCGCACCACGCGCCCCTGAACACCGCGTTGTCGGCGACGGCGGCGGGCAGCGGCTTCGTCCTGAACGGGTCCAAGACCTTCGTGATCGACGGCGAGGCCGCCGATCTGCTGATCGTCGCCGCCCGGACCTCGGGCGCGGCGGGCGATAGCGACGGGATCACCCTGTTCCTCGTCCCGGGCGACGCCAAGGGCGTGACCCGCACCCACCTGGCCCTGATCGACAGCCGCGGCGCGGCCCAGATCACCTTCGACAAGGTCGAGGTCGGCGCCGACGCGGTGTTGGGCGAGGTCGGCAAGGGCTGGACGATCCTGGAGCCGGTGCTGGACCGCGCCTATGCGGGCCTGGCCGCCGAGATGCTGGGCACGGCCGCGGCCGCCTTCGAGATCACCCTGGACTACATCAAGACCCGCACCCAGTTCGGCCAGCTCATCGGTACTTTTCAGGCCCTGCAGCACCGCGCGGCCAAGCTGTTCACCGACCTGGAGACCACCCGCTCCTGCGTCGAGGCCGCCCTGGAAGCCGCCGACGCCCATTCCTCCACTGGGGCCGGCGACACCCGGCTGCTGGCCTCCCTGGCCAAGGCCAAGGCGACCGAGGTGCTGCACCTGGCCTCCAACGAGATGGTCCAGATGCATGGCGGCATCGGCATGACCGACGCCCACGACGCCGGCCTCTACATGAAGCGCGCCCGCGTCGCCGAGGCCCTGTTCGGGTCGGCTTCGTTCCATCGCGATCGCTACGCCAAACTGTCGGGTTTCTAGGCTTAGCCCTCGGAACCGCCCCGGATCACGACGGTTCTTCCTGCTCGCCGAGACGCAGGAGGAACCGTCATGAGCACCGATCCGAACGACAAGGCCGCCGTCGAGCAACGCCTCTGGAAGGAACTGGACCACACCCGGTTCGGCATGCTGGGCCTGACGAACAGCCACCAGCACTTCCAGCCGATGACCGCCTTCGCCGAGCCCGAGAGCGGCCAGATCTGGTTCTTCACCAAGGACGACACCGACCTGGCCCGCAGCGCCGGCGGCGGCGCCGAGGCGATGTTCATCGTCCAGTCCAAGGACCAGGACTTCCAGGCCTGCGTCGGCGGGGTGCTGTCGACGGCGCGCGACACCGCGCGCATCGACAAGTACTGGAATCCGATGGTCGCGGCGTGGTTTCCGGACGGCAAGGAAGACCCGTCCCTGACCCTGCTGCGGCTGGACGCCAAGGACGCGGCATTGTGGATCTCCAAGGGCGGCGCGATCCGCTTCGCGTGGGAGATCGCCAAGGCCAACCTGACCGACGGCACGCCGGACCTGGGCGACAAGGCTCACGTGACACTGGGCTGAACGCTGGCCGTTTCACGCCAGGACGCATCGCGTCGCATAGAAGCAATAGGCGGCCCCGACATTATAAGGACGAAAGTTCAAGTAGCATGCGTACTCCACTCACAATGAGCGCGTCGCGATCTGTTCCTGTAGTGTCGGGTTCCCGACAAATCTATTGGGCCTCTAAAGGCGCTGGCAAGTGTTCTGCATTTGTGTCGACTACTCGACAGCGCTGAACTGCCTTCCCCCGTATAGCTGCAAACCTTTACCGCATATCGGTGATCGATTCGCTCGACGGGACCGCCGTACCTTTGAAAAATCGCCTGCTCGCCGCCCTGCCGTCCGAGGATTTCGGGCTGATATCCCCCCTTCTCACCCACCATGAGTTGGAAAAGGGCCGGCATCTGTACGATCCGGGCGACCAGGTCGAGGTGGTCTATTTTCCGCACGACTGCGTCATCTCGTTGATGACGTTGATGGAGAACGGCGCGGCGATCGAGTCGGCGCCGGTCGGACGCGAGGGCGCCCTGGGCCTGATGGCCGCCGTGGCGCCGCGCCAGTCGCTTGTGCGGGCCATCGTCCAAGCGCCCGGTTTCGTTTCCCGGATCAATGCCTCGGCCTTGCATGACGTATGGGCCCGCAGCCCCACCCTGCGGGATCTGGTCGACCGTCACAACGAGGCGATGTTCGGCCACGCCATCCAGTCGGTGGCCTGCAACGCCCTGCACGGGGTCGAGGCCCGGTTCTGCCGCTGGCTGCTGTCGTGCCGTGACCGTATCGACGGCGACACCATCAACCTGACCCAGGAGTTCCTGGCCGACATGCTGGGCGTCCAGCGCACCACCGTCACGGCGGTGGCCGGCTCGCTGCAGGCCAAGGGGCTGATCCGCTATCGGCGCGGCGTCGTCGACATCCTCGACCGCGCCGGCCTCGAAGCCATCACCTGCGAGTGTTACGCAGCGGTCCGCAAGGGCTACGAGCGCCTGCTGCCGCTCCCGTTCGGCTGAGCGTCGACGCCTACCGCTTGCGCGTCGGGAACGGCGCGTGGGCCAGGCGCAGCAGGTTGGCCGCGCCGGGGGCGCCGAACGGCGTGCCGGCGACGATCAGCAGGCGCTCGCCCGGGCCGACCAACTTGAGCTCCACCGCCTTGGCCACCGCGTCCGACGTGACCACCTCCAGGCTGTCGGGCTGACCGCTGACGCGGGGCTCCACGCCCCAGACCAGGCACATGCGGCGCACGGCGTCGATCCGCGGCGACAGGGCCAGCACCGGCTGAAGCGGCCGCTCGCGCGACAGGCGGCGGGCGGTGGCGCCGGTGGTGGTGAAGGCCACCAGGCACTTGGTCGAACCGGCTTTGGCGGCCTGGGCCGCGGCCACCACCAGCACGTCGGCGTCCTCGTCGTTGTGCGGCTGCTCGGCCCGCATCAGTTCGGGCCAGCGCGGATCGCGCTCAACCCGCTCGATGATGCGGCTCATCATGGCCACGGATTCTTCGGGATAGTCGCCAGCCGCGCTCTCGGCCGACAGCATGACCGCGTCCGCGCCTTCGTAGACGGCGTTGGCCACGTCGGAGGCCTCGGCCCGGGTCGGGGTGGGCGAGCTGGTCATCGATTCCAGCATCTGGGTGGCGACGATCACCGGAATGCCGCGCTCGCGGGCGGCGCGCAGGATGACCTTCTGGGCCACGGGCACCTCTTCCGGCGCCATCTCGACGCCCAGGTCGCCGCGGGCCACCATCACGCCGTCGCAGAGATCCAGGATCGGCCCCAGGACTTCCAGCGCCTGCGGCTTCTCGATCTTGGCCAGCACGGCGGCGCGGCCCTCGACGATGCGGCGCAGCTCGGCCATGTCCTCGGGAGCCTGCACGAACGACAGGGCGATCCAGTCCACGCCCAGGCGCAAGGCGAAGGCCAGATCCTCGCGGTCCTTCGGCGTCAGCGGCGACATCGGGATCACGACGTCGGGCACGGCGACGCCCTTGCGTTCCGACAGTTTGCCGCCGTTGACGACCGTGGTGTTGGCGTAGCCGGGACCGGCGTCGGTCACGGTCATCCGCAGCTTGCCATCGTCCAGCAGCAAGGTCGCGCCCGGGCGCATCGCCACCAGGATCTCAGGGTGCGGCAGGTGCACGCGGGTCTCGTCGCCCGGGGTCGGATCGTTGTCGAACCGAAAGGCCTGGCCGGCCTTCAGCGTCACCGGGCCGTCGGCGAACTTGCCCACGCGCAGCTTTGGGCCCTGCAGGTCGGCCAGGATGCCCAACGGCCGTCCGACCACAGTTTCGGCCGCGCGGATCGCGTTGTAGGCGGCCGCGTGGTTGTCGTGGCTGCCGTGGCTGAAGTTCAGGCGAAAGACGTCCGCCCCGGCCTTGGCCAGGGTGATGATCATCTCCGGTGAGCTGCTGGCCGGACCGATGGTGGCGACAATGCGGGAGCGGCGCGCGCGGATCATGACCCTGCTCCAAAGAGGCTAGAAAATGCTGCAATGCGGCAAGAAATACCGCACAGCGGAAAGGATTTGCTTTGCGCGAACGCCATTCTTGAATTTCGCACCTGACAACGTTGTCTAATGCTTCGCGCCTGGATTCGCCATTGCTGACTTAGCGTCAACTCCACGGGCTTTCCACCTCCATGAGGAAATATGGTGCGGCCAATTGGAGTGTTGGGACACTTGAGAGGTCTGGGAACGCCAGATTTCTTCAGGCTTATGCGGCCGGACCCGTGGATTCCCGCACGATCAACTCGAAGTCCAGCAGGCGCGAGGGCGGCGGCGCATCCCCCTCCGCTCGGGTCGCCCCGGTCAGCAACAGGTCGGCGGCGGCTGCGGCCATCGCCTGGATCGGCTGGCGCACCGTGGTCAGCTGCGGCCAGACGACCTTGGCGCCGGGCGTGTCGTCGAAGCCAGCCACCGACAGGGTCTGGGGCACTTCCAGGCGCAGACGGTTGGCCACCGCCATCACGCCCAGGGCCATGTCGTCGTTGGAGGCGAAGATCGCCGTGGGACGGTCAGGGCGGTTCAGCAACCGCTCGGCCGCCTCGAAGCCCGAGCGGAACGAGAACCAGCCCTGCTCGACATGCGCCTCGCGCACGGCGTGGCCGTGCTCCTTCATCGCCGCCACATAGCCCTCGTATCGCAGATGCGAGGCGCCGTGCTCGGGGTGGCCCTTGATGAAGCCGATGTCGGTGTGGCCCAGGCCGATCAGGTGGGCGGTCATCTCATAGGCCGCGCGCACGTCGTCCATGCGCACGTGGGCCGAGCGGTCCAGATCCTGGTCGGGCGACAACCGCACATAGGGCACGCCCTCGGCCTCCAGCACGTCCAGCACGGCGACGTTGTCGCAGACCGGCGGCGTCAGGATCACGCCGTCCATGCGCAGGGTGCGCAGCATCGGCTCGACCTGGGCCGCGACGTCGCCGGTCGAGTCCAGCGGTTCGACGATCAGGTGATAGCCCTCCTCGCGGCACCGGGCGATCGCGCCCAGTTGAACGTCGGTGACGTAGGCGGGGCTGGGGTTGTCGAAGAACACGCCGATCAGATAGGCCTTCGATCCCGCCAGGCTGCGGGCCGAGATGTTGGGCCGATAGTTCAGGGCCGTAACCGCTTCCTGAACCCGGACCCGGGTGTCGTTCTTCACATTCGGCTCGCGGTTCAGCACCCGCGAAACGGTCTTGATCGATACGCCCGACAGACGGGCGACCTCGTGGATCGTAACCTTGGAACTCAAGACCGGCCTCGCGAAGCGTCGGAAAATCGACAAGCGACGCAATAAAGGCATGACAGCCTTGTCAAGGCGAGCCCACTTCCAGTGGAAAACTCGCCTTCGATGAGGGAAACCGGCCCTTGGTGGGCCGGAGCCCTATGAAATGGCCGCTTTGCCGTCCGGTGTCATGGCCACCGCCGCGCCGATCAGGGCGGTATGGGGGTTCATCACCACGTGGGTGGGGATGTCCTTGGTGTAGTGGCTGAGCCGGCCCTTGGATTCGAATCGCGCGCGGAACTGGCCGTGCTCCAGCAGGTCGATGATCCGCGGCGCGATGCCGCCGGCGATGAACACCCCGCCCCGCGCGCCCAGCGCCAGGGCCAGGTCGCCGGCCGCCGAACCCAGGATGGCGCAGAAGCGGTCGATCGTGGCCTTGCAGCAGTCGTCGCCCGCCACGGCGTGCTCGGTGATCTGCTTGGCGGTCAGGGCCTGCGCCTCGCGGCCTTCGATCCGGGCCAGGATCAGGTGCAGGTCCTCGATGCCGGGACCGGACAGGATCCGCTCGATCGAGCAGCGGCCATGCTCCTTGATCAGGGCGCGCAGGATCTCGATCTCGGTCTCGTCGAACGGGGCGAAGGCGATGTGGCCGCCCTCGGTGGTCAAGGGCGTCTCGACGCCGTGGCGGCGCACCATGCCCGCCGCGCCGAAGCCGGTGCCCGGGCCGAGGATGGCCAGATCGCCCTCGCCCGAGGTCTGCAACGGCCCGATCTGGCGCAGGTCCTTGGGAACCAGGCGCGGGGCGGCCAGGGCCTGGGCGGTGAAATCGTTGATCAGCTTGGCCGTGCGAAAGCCGCCGGCCCGGCGCAGGCTGTCTTCCGACAGCTTCCAGTCGCTGTTGGTGAACTGCACCGCGCCGTGCTCGATCGGACCGGCGACGGCGACCACCGCCTGGTCCGGATGGCGCACGCCCATCTTGTCCAGATAGGCTTCGACGGCGTCCTCGGCCTGGCCGTAGTCCTCGCCCTTGTACGAGGTCGGCTCGATCAGCTTGGGGTCGGCCCCATCGAAATCGACCAGGGCGAACCGCGCGTTGGTTCCGCCGATATCGCCGACCAGGCCAAGCCCGATGGAGTTCAAGCCGCTCATCTTCGTCTTCTTCCTAAGCAAACAGCACGGACGCGCCGTGGTCGGACGCGCCGACTCCCGAACGCATCAGACCGAACAGTTCCCGCCCAAAGCCCGGCTTGGACGCCGGGACGCTCGCCGGCGTCCGGGCGCGCAGCGTCGCCTCGTCCACCAGGACTTTCAGTTCGCCGGTGTGGGCGTTCAGAGAGATCACATCGCCGTCCTGGACATAGGCCAGGGCGCCGCCCTTGGCGGCTTCCGGGGTGACGTGGATGGCCGCCGGGGTCTTGCCCGAGGCGCCGGACATGCGGCCATCGGTGACCAGGGCCACCTTGAAGCCGCGGTCCAGCAGCACCGAGATCGACGGCGACAGGTTGTGCAGTTCGGGCATGCCGTTGGCCGACGGACCCTGGAAGCGCACCACCACCACCACGTCGCGGTCGAGTTCGCCGCGCTTGAACGCGGCGATGAAGTCTTCCTGTTCCTGGAACACGGCCGCCGGGGCGGTGATCACCTGGTGCTCGGGCTTCACGGCCGAGACCTTGATCACGCCGCGGCCCAGATTGCCGGTCAGCAGCCGCAGGCCGCCTTCCGGGCTGAACGGGTCGGAGGCGGGACGCAGGACGGCCAGGTCCAGCGAATCCTCGGCGCCGTCGCGCCAGGACAGCTCGCCGTCCACCAGAATCGGCTCCTGGGTGTAGCGCGACAGGCCGGGGCCCGCGACGGTCAGCACGTCCTCGTGGGCCAGCCCCGCCTTCAGCAGTTCGCGAACCACGAAGTGGATGCCGCCGGCGGCGTGGAAGTGGTTCACGTCGGCCGAACCGTTCGGATAGACCTTGGCCAGCAGCGGCGTGTTCTTCGAGATGTCGTCCAGATCTTCCAGCGTCAGGATGATGCCCGCCGCATGGGCCATGGCCACGATGTGCAAGGCCAGGTTCGTCGAGCCGCCGGTGGCCATCAGACCGACCACGCCGTTGACCACGGCCTTCTCATCGATCACCCGGCCGACCGGGATCCAGTCATTGCCCTTGTGAGTGATGGCCGCCACGCGCTTGGCGGCCTCCTTGACCAGGGCCGTGCGCAACGGGGTGTTGGGATGCACGAAGGCCGAGCCCGGCAGGTGCAGGCCCATCAGCTCCATAAGCATCTGGTTGGTGTTGGCCGTGCCGTAGAAGGTGCAGGTGCCGGGCCCGTGATAGCTGGCGCTTTCGGCGGCCAGCAGTTCCTCGCGGCCGACCTTGCCCTCGGCGTAGAGGGCGCGGATGCGGGCCTTTTCCGAATTGGGCAGGCCCGAGGTCATCGGACCGGCCGGCACGAACATCGCCGGCAGGTGGCTGAAGGTCAGGGCGCCGATCAGCAGGCCGGGCACGATCTTGTCGCAGACGCCCAGGTACAGCGCGCCGTCGAAGGCGTCGTGGGTCAGGGCGATGCCCGTGGCCATGGCGATCACGTCGCGCGAGAACAGCGACAGCTCCATGCCCGGACGGCCCTGGGTGACGCCGTCGCACATGGCCGGGACGCCGCCGGCGAACTGGGCGGTGGCCCCGACCTCGCGCGCGGCGGCCTTGATCAGCGCCGGATACTCTTCCAGCGGCTGGTGGGCCGACAGCATGTCGTTATAGGCCGAGACGATGCCTAGGTTCGGGGCGTTCGGGTCGAGGGCGCGCACCTTGTCGACGCCCGGCGAGGCGGCGAAGGCGTGGGCCCAGTTGGCGCAGCTGAGCTTGGCGCGACCCGGCTGGGCGGCGGCGGCGGCGTCGAGATTGGCCAGATAGGCGGCGCGCGTGTCGCGGCTGCGCGCGATGATCCGCGCGGTGACTTCGGCGATAACAGGATGCAGGGCCATGGTTTCTACTCCGCCCACAGGATACGGACCGGGGCGCGGTCCTGGTTCAAAATCGCGGCGATCGGCAAGGCTGGATCAACCGGACCTTCGAGCAACGTCTTCTTGGCGCCGCCTGTGATCAGAAGGACGATCAGCGACGACTGGATCAACGCCTGGAAGGTCAGGCTGATCCGGGGCAGGTCAGGCGCGGGCTGGCCGGCGGGAACCGCGATCACCGTGCGCTCGGACGCGGGGTCCAGCCCTTCGGCCAGTTTCGGATTGCCGGGGAACAGCGACGCGAAGTGACCGTCGGGGCCGACACCCAGCAGGGTGACCCCGAACGGCAGCGCCTCGGCGACGCCGGGCTCGGCCTTGGCCGCGACCTCGTCCTGCGCCACGCCGTCGAAGAACAGCGGCGCGAAGCCGGCCTTGACCGCCTTGCCGTGCAGCAGGTGCCGGCGAACCAGACCCTCGTTGCTGCTGGGGTCGGACGGCGGCACAAAGCGCTCGTCGGTCAGGGTGACCACGACCTTGTCCCAGGGGACCGTCATGGTCGCCAACCGATCATAAACCGGAGCCGGCGTGGAACCGCCGGTGGCCGCGAACCCGGCCTGGCCGCGCTCGGCCACGGCTTCGGTCAGGGCCGAGGCCACAACCGAAGCGGCGGCGTCGTACAGCGCTTCCCGGGTCGGGAACGCTTCGATTCGCGGGGGAGTGAGGGTCGCCATGGCTATTCGTTCCAGGCCCGTCCCTGCGGCGAGATCAGCGCCGAGGCGCTGTGCGGCCCCCAGGTGCCGGCGGCGTAGGGCGCGGGCTCGATCTTGGCCTCGGCCCAGGCGGCCGACACGCCGTCCACGAACTTCCAGGCCTGCTCGACCTCGTCACGGCGCACGAACAGGGTGCGGTCGCCGCGGAACACGTCCAGCAGCAGCTTTTCGTACGCGATCCGCCGCCGGCTGCCGGCCGCGCTCATGGCCAGGGACAGCGGCAGGGACTGCAGGCGCATCCCCTCCTCCGACAGGCCCGGACGCTTGGTCATCACGGTCAGCGAGATGTCCTCGTCCGGCTGCAGGTCGATGACCAGGCGGTTGGCCTTGGTCTCGGCCTGGGCGGCGACGCCGAAGATGTTGTGCGGCACGGGTTTGAACTGCACCACGATCTGGGTGCGGCGATCCGGCAGGTTCTTGCCGGTGCGTAGGAAGAACGGCACGCCAGCCCAGCGCCAGTTGTCGATATCGACCTTCAGGGCCACGAAGGTCTCGGTCTTGGAGCCCTTGCCGACCTCTTCGAGATAGCCCTCGCGCGCCGTTCCTTCGACCACGCCGGCCACGTACTGGCCACGCACGGTGTCGTGGGCGACATTGGCCTTGGTGAAGGGGCGCAAGCTGCGCAGCACCTTGACCTTCTCGTCGCGGACGGCGTCCGGATCGAAGCCTGACGGGGCCTCCATGGCGACCAGGCACAGCAGCTGCAGCAGGTGGTTCTGCAACATGTCGCGCAGGGCGCCGTACTCGTCGTAATAGGGCCAGCGCTCGCCGACCTTCTCGGTCTCGGCGATGGTGATCTGCACGTGGTCGATCGACTTGTTGTCCCACAGGGGCTCGAACAGGACGTTGCCGAAGCGCAGGGCGGTCAGGTTCTGGACCGTTTCCTTGCCCAGATAGTGGTCGATCCGGAAAATCTGGCTTTCGTCGACCACCGCGCCGACGGCGCCGTTGATGACGCATGAGCTGGCGAAATCCTTGCCGATCGGCTTTTCCAGAACGAGGCGCGTTCGGGGGCCCGTCAGTTTCGCGGCCTGCAAGGCCCCGCAGACCGAGCCATAGAGGCTGGGCGAAAGGGCGAAGTAGATGACGAGGTCACCATGCTTGCCGACCTTTTCGGCCAAGGCCTTGGCGCCAGCTTCCTGGGTGATGTCGACCGACAGATAGTCCAGGCGGGCGGCCAGGCGGTTCCAGGCCGATTCTTCGACGGTGGCCCGCTTGCCCAACTGCTCGCGCACCAGCTTGCGATAGCTGTCGGGCGTATGATCGTGACGGGCCAGGCCAATGATCCGCAGATCGTGCGGCAGGAGGCGATCGACCTCGAGAAAATATAACGAAGGCAACAACATGCGCAGGGCCAGGTCGCCCGCGCCGCCCAGCAGCACCAGCACTTCTCGACCCGCTTGGTCGGCGTTCGTCTCTTTGGTCAATGCTTCCACCCTATGACAACGTTGTCATGACACGCCCGTCAGAGCAATGCAAGCGAGCCTCGAAACGTCTCGTATCGACGTCCCGACAACAGCTCGCGCGCGGCGTCTAACTAAGGGGTTTGGGGCGGCGCCGCCAGCGGACCAATTGCTTTTTGCGCGCGAAGGTTCACCGCATGCGCAGGCTAAACGCGTAGGCCGTGCCAATGGCGACCGCGCGGGCAGCGTTGAAAGAAAGAATCGACCCCACAGGCGGGTCCCTCGCCTAGGCGCTCTTCTTGCTCGCCTGGGCGCGGAAGCGCTCCTTCATCTTGGCCACCCAGCCGTTGAAGGCCTCGTTGTCGGCGGTGACCTTGCTGAAGTCGCTGCTGGACAAGGCGGCCGGATCGGCGCCGGCCAGGGCCACGCGCAGGCCGTCGGGATTGCGCGCGCCGTCCACGAAGCCGCCATAGCGCTGGCGCAGGCGGCCCAATGCGGCGTCGTCGTCGGCCAGGCTGAAGGCCACGGCCGACCGCAACAGCTTGGATTCGTCGGCGGGGCTCAGGATGCCCGGCGTCTTCCAGCGATCGGCCAGGGCGCGTTCGTACAGGACGCCGGCCTGGGGCCAGGTATGCTGCTTCCAAGCGATCTCGGCGCGGACATCCTCGGCGTCGCGGCTCTTGTCGCTCTCGATCACCTCCAGCGCCGCGTCGTATCGGCCCAGGCCCATCAGGGCGCGGGCGGTGGCCAGGCGGCGCTCGGCGTTCAGGGCCGGCGGCAGGATCGTGGTGCGGGTGGCGTTGATGGTGTCCAGCGCGCTCTCGGGCTGGCGGTCCATCAGGTAGATCCACGCCAGATCCGTGGCGACCTGGGCCTTGGGCACGCCGTTCAGACGGTTGTCGACCTGGTATTTCAGCAGCTTGGCGGCTTCATCAAGCAGGTCCACGTCGACCAGGCGGCGCACCAGGTTGCGGACCATCTGGTCGCCGTCGGCGCCGATCGGGGTCAGGCTCTGGAAATCGTAGAACAGACCCACCGCCTGGATCGGCTGCATGCCGTCGGCCAGCCCGTCTAGGAAGAGGGTGCGGAAGACGCCGTTCAGGTCGCTGCGCAGGGCCACCGCCTGCGGCAGGTCGGACTGCACGTTGCTGGCCGAGTGCAGAACCTCCAGCGCCTCGCGATAGCGACCCTGCTTGATCTGCAGCTGGCCCAGCGCGCGGATGGTGTCCAGCTCGACCCCGTCGCCGCGCCAGCGGAAGCGCAGGGCGTCCAGCCCCTTGGCGGCGATGTCGGCGCTGATCTGGTTCTTGGCCAGGCGCAGCTGGATGGCGCGCAGGGTGGCCGGCGCGGCCAGGCGGTCGATGCCGGAGCGAGCGATCGCCTGGTACATCGGCAGGGCGCGGGAGTCGTTCTTGGCCTCGAACGCCTTGGCCAGGGTCAGGCGCAGCTCCAGCTGATCCTCGACCGGGATGTTGGGCAGCTTCAGGGCCTGGTTGATCAGGC
>Ga0101941_1000829_pt1 | contig 35900 bp, 29 predicted proteins | sample DewCreD2012metaG_3_FD_75242 | JGI IMG/M metagenome (GOLD analysis project Ga0101941, IMG submission 75242) | Hot spring sediment bacterial and archeal communities from British Columbia, Canada, to study Microbial Dark Matter (Phase II) - Dewar... ...
CGTTGACCAGGTACGAGGCAAGTGCCTCGACGCCCTTGATCGCCAGGATGTCGTGCGGAGCCGGGTTACCGTCGAGGATGTAGTCACCCTTTTCGATATAGTCGCCTTCCTGAAGGTGGAAGGGCTTGCCCTTCGGGATCAGGTATTCGACAGGCTCGACACCGTCTTCAGCCGGCTCGATGATGACGCGACGCTTGTTCTTGTAGTCGCGGCCGAGGCGGATCGTACCATCGATCTCAGCGATGATGGCATGGTCCTTCGGACGACGGGCTTCGAACAGTTCGGCAACGCGCGGCAGACCACCGGTGATGTCCTTGGTCTTGGCGCTTTCCAGCGGCGAACGTGCAAGCACATCACCCTGGGAGACCTTCTGACCAGGCTCGACGGACAGGATCGCGTCGACCGAGAGCTGGAACCGGGCTTCGCCGCCACGGGCCACCTTCAGAACATTGCCGCTGGCATCCTTGATGACGATTGCCGGCTTGAGGTCCGTACCGCGCGGGGTCGAACGCCAGTCGATAACCTGACGCTTGGTGATGCCGGTCGACTCGTCGGTGGCTTCGAGCACCGAGATACCGTCGACGACGTCCTCGAAATGCACGATACCCTCGACTTCCGTCATGATCGGGCGTGTGTACGGATCCCACTCGGCCAGACGCTGGCCGCGCTTCACCTTGTCGCCATCATCAACGAAGACCTTCGAACCATAGGCCACGCGCTGCGAAGACCGCTCGATACCACGTTCGTCGAGGATCATCACGGCCATGCTGCGGCCCATGGCGATCAGGGTGCCATCGGAGTTGCGCAGCATGTTGCGGTTCTTGATCTGCACCGTACCTTCGTACGAGGCTTCCAGGAACGACTGGTCGACCACGGTCGCGGTACCGCCCAAGTGGAAGGTACGCATGGTGAGCTGGGTGCCCGGCTCGCCGATCGACTGTGCGGCGATGACGCCGACGGCTTCGCCCATGTTGACGGGCGTACCGCGTGCAAGGTCGCGGCCGTAGCAGATCGAGCACACGCCGGTCTGAACTTCGCAAGTCAGGGCCGAACGGATGCGGATCGACTGGATACCAGCCTTTTCGATCTCGATGACATCGGGCTCAAGGATCATCTTGCCGGCATCGACGATGCGCTCACCGGTGATCGGATGATCGATATCGTCGAGCGCCGTACGACCGAGAACGCGTGCGCCGATGGAGGCAACGACCTGACCGGCGTCTACGATCGCCGTCATGGTGAGGCCCTTGTCGGTGCCGCAATCCACGAGGTTGACGATGCAATCCTGGGCCACGTCGACGAGACGACGGGTAAGGTAACCGGAGTTCGCGGTCTTCAGAGCGGTGTCTGCGAGACCCTTACGGGCACCGTGGGTCGAGTTGAAGTACTCGTTAACGGTCAGACCTTCCTTGAAGTTCGAGATGATCGGCGTCTCGATGATTTCGCCCGACGGCTTGGCCATGAGGCCGCGCATGCCGCCCAGCTGACGCATCTGGTTCGGTGAACCACGAGCACCCGAGTGCGACATCATGTAGATGGCGTTCATCGGCTTCTGGCGGTTGGTTTCCGGATCGAACTCGACAGCCTTAATGCGGGCCATCATGTCTTCGGCGACCTTTTCAGTTGCCTTGCCCCAAGCGTCGACGACCTTGTTGTACTTCTCGCCCTGCGTGATCAGGCCGTCGTTGTACTGCTGCTCGTATTCCTTGACCAGCGTTTCGGTGTCGCCAACGATTTTCGCCTTGGTTTCAGGGATGATCATGTCGTCCTTGCCGAACGAAATGCCAGCCTTGCAGGCGTGGGTGAAGCCGAGCTGCATGATGCGGTCGCAGAAGATGACCGTGTCCTTCTGGCCGCAATGGCGGTAGACCGTGTCGATCATCTTGGAGATGTTCTTCTTGGTCATTTCCTGGTTGCAGATGTCGAAGGGCACGTTGACGTTCTTCGGCAGAAGTTCGCCGATGATCATGCGGCCAGGCGTGGTTTCATAGATCTTCGATACCGGGTTGCCCTCGGCGTCGACGGTCTTGAAGCGGCCACGGATCTTGGCGTGCAGTGTGACGACCTTGTTTTCCAGAGCGTGATGCAGTTCGCCCATGTCGGAGAAGGCCATGCCTTCGCCCGGCTCGTTCTGGTTCTGGATCGACAGATAGTACAGGCCGAGAACCATGTCCTGCGACGGAACGATGATCGGCTGACCGTTGGCCGGGTGCAGGATGTTGTTCGTCGACATCATCAGGACGCGGGCTTCGAGCTGGGCTTCGAGCGACAGCGGCACGTGAACGGCCATCTGGTCACCGTCGAAGTCGGCGTTGAAGGCCGTGCAGACGAGCGGGTGCAGCTGGATGGCCTTGCCTTCGACCAGGATCGGTTCGAAGGCCTGGATGCCCAGGCGGTGCAGCGTCGGTGCGCGGTTCAGGAGAACCGGATGCTCGCGGATGACCTCGTCGAGGATATCCCAGACTTCCGGCTTTTCCTTTTCAACCAGCTTCTTGGCCTGCTTGACGGTCGAGGAGTAACCCTTGGCGTCAAGGCGGGCGTAGATGAACGGCTTGAACAGTTCGAGCGCCATCTTCTTCGGCAGGCCGCACTGGTGCAGCTTGAGTTCCGGACCGGTCACGATGACCGAACGGCCGGAATAGTCGACGCGCTTACCGAGAAGGTTCTGGCGGAAGCGGCCCTGCTTGCCCTTGAGCATGTCGGAGAGCGACTTCAGCGGACGCTTGTTAGCACCGGTGATGACGCGGCCACGACGGCCGTTGTCGAAGAGCGCGTCTACAGATTCCTGCAGCATGCGCTTTTCGTTGCGGATGATGATGCCCGGAGCGCGCAGTTCGATCAGGCGCTTCAGACGGTTGTTACGGTTGATCACGCGACGATAGAGATCGTTCAAGTCAGACGTCGCGAAGCGGCCGCCATCAAGCGGAACCAGCGGGCGCAGATCCGGCGGGATGACCGGAACGACCTTCATAATCATCCATTCCGGACGGTTGCCCGACTCCATGAAGTTCTCGACGATCTTCAGGCGCTTCATCAGCTTCTTCTGCTTGAGATCCGAGGTGGTCTCAGCCAGATCAGCACGCAGATCGCCAGCGATCTTCTCGAGGTTCATCGAGGCCAGCATCTCGTAGATGGCTTCAGCGCCGATCATGGCGGTGAACTGGTCTTCGCCGAACTCGTCGACGGCCATCATGTACTCTTCTTCAGAGAGCAGCTGGTTTTCCTTGAGCGAGGTCAGGCCCGGCTCGGTCACGATGTAGTTCTCGAAGTAGAGAACGCGCTCGACATCCTTCAGCGTCATGTCCAAGAGCGTCGAGATACGCGACGGCAGCGACTTCAGGAACCAGATGTGGGCGACCGGGGCTGCGAGCTCGATGTGGCCCATGCGCTCGCGGCGGACGCGCGCCAGGGTGACTTCAACGCCGCACTTTTCGCAGATGATGCCCTTGTACTTCATGCGCTTGTACTTGCCGCACAGGCATTCGTAGTCCTTGGTCGGGCCAAAGATACGGGCGCAGAACAGGCCGTCACGCTCGGGCTTGAACGTGCGGTAGTTGATGGTCTCGGGCTTCTTGATCTCGCCGAACGACCACGAACGGATCTTTTCCGGCGAGGCCAGCGAGATGCGGATCTGGTCGAAGGTCGGAGCGGCCTGGACCGGATTGAAGATGTTCAGGACTTCCTGGTTCATCTTGGTTCCTTCTGCGGGACTACCCGCGAAAATTCAAAGTTGGAGAGCGGGCTGATGGGCCCCTCCCCGGTCATCCGACCGAGGAGGGAAATCCGGATCAGCTGTTCTCCAGCTCGACGTTCAGGCCGAGCGAGCGCATTTCCTTGACCAGCACGTTGAAGCTTTCCGGGATACCGGCTTCGAACGTGTCGTCGCCACGGACGATCGACTCGTAGACCTTGGTCCGGCCGGCCACGTCGTCGGACTTCACCGTCAGCATTTCCTGCAGGGTGTAGGCCGCGCCGTAGGCTTCCAGAGCCCACACTTCCATTTCCCCGAAGCGCTGACCGCCGAACTGGGCCTTACCACCCAGCGGCTGTTGCGTGACGAGCGAGTACGGACCGATCGAACGGGCGTGGATCTTGTCGTCGACCAAGTGGTGCAGCTTCAGCATGTAGATGTAGCCGACCGTGACCGGACGCTTGAACTGGTCGCCCGTCTGACCATCGAACAGGATCGACTGGCCCGAGGGGTCGAGACCCGCCATGCGCAGGTGATCCTCGATATCGCCGATGCGCGCGCCGTCGAAGACGGGCGTGGCGATCGGAACGCCCTTGCCGAGATTGCGGGCCAGTTCGACCAGCTCTTCCTCGGTTTCCGGCAGCTCCTCGTCCGGGCCGTAGATCTCGGTCAGACGATCGATCAGGGCCTGCTTCTGGCCACCGGCCTGCCAGTCTTCCAGCAGGGTCGTGATCTGCTTGCCGAGACCGGCGCAGGCCCAACCCAGGTGGGTTTCGAAGATCTGGCCGACGTTCATGCGCGACGGCACGCCCAGCGGGTTCAGAACGACGTCGACGTGCGTCCCGTCGGCGAGGAACGGCATGTCCTCGATCGGCAGGATGCGCGAGATGACGCCCTTGTTGCCGTGACGGCCGGCCATCTTGTCGCCGGGCTGAAGCTTGCGCTTCACGGCCACGAAGACCTTGACCATCTTCATCACGCCCGGGGGCAGTTCGTCGCCGCGCTGCAGCTTATCGACCTTATCCTCGAACCGGCGATCCAGGCGCTTGCGGTTCTCGTCGAACAGACGGCGCAGGCTTTCCAGTTCGCCCATCGCCTTCTCGTCTTCGAGGGCGATCTGCCACCACAGACCCGGCTGGACTTCAGCCAGGCCTTCGGCCGAGATCTCGCCGCGCGACAGGCCCTTGGGGCCCGACAGGGCGACGTTGCCGATCAGCAGTTCGCGCAGACGACCCGAGATGTTGCGGTTCAGGATCGCGAATTCGTCGTCGCGGTCCTTGCCCAGACGGTCGATTTCCGAGCGCTCGATGGCCAGGGCGCGTTCGTCCTTGTCGACGCCGTGACGGTTGAACACGCGCACGTCGACGATCGTGCCGGCGACGCCCGGGGGCAGGCGCAGGCTGGTGTCGCGGACGTCCGAGGCCTTTTCGCCGAAGATGGCGCGCAGAAGCTTTTCTTCCGGCGTCATCGGGCTTTCGCCCTTCGGCGTGACCTTGCCGACCAGGATATCGCCCGGCTGGACTTCGGCGCCGATCGCCACGATGCCCGCTTCGTCGAGGTTGCGCAGGGCTTCCTCGCCGACGTTGGGGATGTCGCGGGTGATTTCTTCCGGACCCAGCTTGGTGTCGCGGGCCATGACTTCGAATTCCTCGATGTGGATCGAGGTGAAGACGTCGTCGCGGACGATCCGCTCGGAGATCAGGATCGAGTCTTCGAAGTTGTAGCCGTTCCAGGGCATGAACGCGACGAGCGCGTTGCGGCCCAGGGCCAGTTCGCCCAGTTCGGTCGACGGACCGTCGGCGATGATGTCGCCGGCGCTGATCTTGTCGCCCACCTTCACCAGCGGACGCTGGTTGATGCAGGTCGACTGGTTCGAACGCTGGAACTTGCTCAGACGGTAGATGTCGACGCCCGAACGGGCGGCGTCGGTCTCTTCGGTGGCGCGGACGACGATACGGGTGCCGTCGATCTGCTCGACCACGCCGGTGCGCTTGGCGATGACCACGGCGCCGGAGTCACGGGCGACCACGGCTTCCATGCCCGTTCCGACCAGCGGGGCGTCGGACTGCACCAGCGGCACCGCCTGACGTTGCATGTTCGAGCCCATGAGGGCGCGGTTGGCGTCATCGTTTTCGAGGAAGGGGATCAGGGCGGCGGCCACCGACACGACTTGGCGCGGCGACACGTCCATCAGGTCGACCATCTCCTTTTGCAGGAGCGTGGGTTCGCCGTTGATCCGGCCGGGGACCAGGTCTTCGACGATCTCGCCGTTCAACACCTTGATGTTGGACTGGGCGATAACGTGCTTCGACTCTTCCATGGCCGACATGTAGACGACCTCTTCGAGAGGCTTGCCGTCGGCGACGCGACGGTAGGGGCTCTCGATGAAGCCGTACTTGTTCACGCGGGCATGGGTGGCCAGCGAGTTGATCAGGCCGATGTTCGGGCCTTCCGGCGTTTCAATCGGGCAGATGCGGCCGTAGTGAGTCGGGTGAACGTCGCGGACTTCGAAGCCGGCGCGCTCGCGGGTCAGACCGCCCGGGCCAAGCGCCGACAGACGGCGCTTGTGGGTGATCTCCGACAGCGGGTTGGTCTGGTCCATGAACTGCGACAGCTGCGAGGAGCCGAAGAATTCACGCACCGAGGCCGCGGCCGGCTTGGCGTTGATCAGGTCGTGCGGCATGACGGTGTCGATGTCGACGGACGACATGCGTTCCTTGATGGCGCGTTCCATGCGCAGCAGGCCGACGCGGTACTGGTTTTCCAGCAGTTCGCCGACCGAACGCACCCGGCGGTTGCCCAGGTTGTCGATGTCGTCGATTTCACCGCGACCATCGCGCAGGCCGACCAGCAGCTTCAGGACGGCCAGCACGTCTTCCTTGCGGAGCACGCGCATCTCGTCCGAAGCGTCCAGCTCCAGGCGCATGTTCATCTTCACCCGGCCCACGGCCGACAGGTCGTAGCGCTCGGCGTCGAAGAACAGCGACTTGAACATCGCCTCGGCGGCTTCGACGGTCGGCGGCTCGCCCGGACGCATAACGCGGTAGATGTCGAACAGCGCGTCCTCGCGGACGGCGTTCTTGTCCACGCGCAGGGTGTTGCGCATGTAGGCGCCGACCGTGACGTGGTCGATGTCCAGCACGTCGATGGTGCTGAAGCCTTGGTCGGCCAGGGCCTGGATCGAGGTGACGTCCAGCTCGTCGCCGGCTTCGGCGTAGATCTCGCCGTTCTCGAAGTTGACCGCGTCGCGGGCCAGGTAGCGGCCCGTCAGGGCTTCCGGCGCCAGCAGCAGGGTCTTCAGGCCGCCGTCAGCCAGCTTCTTGGCCTGGCGGGCGGTGATCTTGGTGCCGGCCGGGGCCACTTCTTCGCCGGTGTCGGCGTCGATGAGGGCGAATTCCGGCTTCACGCCGCGCCAGCGCTCGGGCTTGTAGGGGGTGGCCCAGCCTTCGGCGCCGGCGGCGGTGCGCTTCTCGAACGGGACGACGTCGTAGAACGTCGTCAGGATTTCTTCGCCATCCATGCCCAGGGCATAGAGGAAGGTGGTGGCGGGCAGCTTGCGGCGACGGTCGATGCGGACATAGACCACGTCCTTGGCGTCGAACTCGAAGTCCAGCCACGAGCCGCGGTACGGGATCACGCGGGCGGCGAACAGCAGCTTGCCCGAGGCGTGGGTCTTGCCCTTGTCGTGGTCGAAGAACACGCCGGGCGAACGGTGCATCTGCGAGACGATGACCCGCTCGGTGCCGTTGACGATGAAGGTGCCCTTGTCGGTCATGAGCGGGATGTCGCCCATGTAGACGTCCTGCTCCTTGATGTCCTTGACGGACCGGGCGCCGGTTTCTTCCTCGGTTTCGAACACGATCAGGCGCAGCTTGACCTTCAGCGGCGCCGCGAAGGTCATGTCGCGCTGGATGCATTCCTCAACGTCGTACTTGGGCTCTTCGAATTCGTACGAGACGTATTCGAGCACCGCGCGCTCGTTGAAATCCTTGATCGGGAAGACGGACTTGAAGACCGCCTCGATGCCCTCGTCCTTGCGCACGCCCGGACGGACTTCGCGCTGGAGGAACTGCTCGTAGGAGGAGCGCTGAACCTCGATCAGGTTCGGCATCTGCACAGCTTCGGGGATGCGGCCGAAAGACTTCCGGATCCGCTTCTTGCCGGTGAAGGATTGCGCCATGTTTTTTCCCTGCGGCGCGAACATGAGAGTCCGCGCGTGAATTCGAATGTCTTAGCGTCCACCCTCGCCGCTCTCTCCGCGAGAGAACGCTGGACGCTGCAATTCCCCTACCGAGCGACCGGGACCGGAAGCTTGATGGGCGCCCCTTCGCGCGGGTCGGAGGGCAGCTGACCGCGCCTCGGGGCGTAACATGCGGACACACGCGTGCGTGTTCCACCGAATGTCTTCGTGAACGGGCGGATATAGGACAAGCCGCCGGGGTTGGAAAGGGGCTTTATCCACAAAAGAATGCGCGAGCCGGAGGAACCGAGCGTCGCGCTCGAAACGGCTCGGGGTCCTAGACTTCCGCGGGTCCGCCGTCAGTCGCGCCGCAGGGCCTTGCCGACCAGCGAGATGGCGAAGCCTATCAGGCAGACGAAGAACGCGATCTTGGCCAGGCCGCCGGCCACATCGACGACGAAGCCGAGGACGCCGAAGACGATCATCAGAACGAGCAGGATTCCGGCGAGCTTGAGCATGGGCAGATAACGCCGATCACGCGGCAAGAGTTGCCACGCCTGGAGCAGAACAGGCCTAGACGCTGAAGTCCACGAAATTTGGCACGGCCAGACCGCTCTTGGCCTGGGCCTTGGCGCCGTCCATGGCTTCCTTGATCTTGGCCTGGACCGCGTCTCGGATCTGCTGCATCGCGTCGGTCCGCTGATCCGGCGTCATGGCCGCCAGGCTTTCTTCGGTGAGGCCCATGTTATTCATGGCCTCCGCCTTCCACTGCTTGAGCTTTTCCTCCCAGGCGTCCTTCTTGGCTTCCTTGGCGAAGGCCACCAGCCCCTTGTCGCGAACCTTGTCCACGTCGCTTGCGGCTTCGGTCGGCGAAGAGCCCAGGGCCGACGCGGCGCTGACCGGGCTCCACATGGAATAGCCGCCTGAAATGCCCGAGATCGTCATGGTCGCTCTCCACCGCCGCGTTCACGACCCGGACTAGCAACGAGCGTGCCAGAATGACCCAGGCGGGCGGCGGAGAACGAAAACGGCCCCGGAGGTTTCCCTCCGGGGCCGTCAACTTGTGCGTCAGAGAACTGACGCCGGCACATCCCCCACGCCGAGACGTGGGCGTGAATTACTTCACTTGGACGGTGGCGCCGGCTTCGGTCAGCTTCTTGGCGACTTCTTCGGCGACTTGCTTCGAGACGTTTTCAACGACGTTCTGCGGAGCGCCTTCGACCAGGTCCTTGGCTTCCTTCAGGCCGAGGTCCGGACGGACGCCGCGGACTTCCTTGATCACGTTGATCTTCTTGTCGCCACCGTTCGTCAGGACGACGGTGAATTCGGTTTGCTCTTCGGCGGCTTCGGCCGGAGCGGCGGCAGCGCCACCAGCGGCGGCGACGGCGACCGGAGCGGCGGCCGAGACGCCCCACTTTTCTTCCAGCATCTTCGACAGATCAGCGGCTTCGAGCACCGACAGGGTGGACAGTTCTTCAACCAGCTTTTCGAGCTTCGACATGGGTAATTTCCTTAGAGAATGAGGGATTTATGCGGAGATGACTTACGCGGCGTCTTTGGTCGCATAGGCGTTGAAGACGCGAGCCAGCTGGCCAGCCGGGGCCTGCAGGACGCCAGCGATCTTGGTCGCCGGAGCCTGGATGAGGCCGATAAGCTTGCCACGGATCTGGTCGAGCGACGGAAGCGTGGCCAGGGCCCGCACCGCGGCTTCGTCCAGAACAGTCGTCTGACCCAGGATGCCGCCGACAAGCTTGAGCTTCTCGTTTTCCTTGGCGTACTGGGTGACGATCTTGGCGGCGGAGACAGGATCCTTGCCAAACGCGATGGCGACCGGGCCGGTGAACAGGGCGTCGCCCTTTTCGCCGATCGAGCCGTCCAGCGCCTTTTGGACCAGGGTGTTCTTCACCACCTGGAACGTGCCCTCTTCCTTGCGGAGGCGGGCGCGCAGTTCAGTCATTTCCGCAACGGTCATGCCCGAATAGTGGGTCACGACGACAGCGCCGGCGCCGGCGAACACGCTTTTCAGCGCCTCGATCGACTCCTGCTTTTGAGCGCGGTCCATTGCGGTCTCCTACTCAATTACAGCGGCCGGACCATTCCGGCAGCCAAATGCCACGAACATGAGGGATCGCTCCCGCACGCGAGTTGCATCAGCCTGTTCCAAGGAAAGTCAGCCGCGCGTCCCCATCCCGTAGGCGGAAAATAGCGTGGTCTTGTCCATCCCTGTCTCCCGACGGCGAGGAAGGGCTCTTCCTCGATTATGGCGTTGGTGACCCCACGCCCCGCTGTTCACAAACAGGTCTTCGCCGGGCGAGCCCGACGGAGAAGGGGCGGCGTATAGACGGTTTGGGGAAGGTTTTCAACACCGGTCGCTATTTTTGCCGCTTCGCCGGTTCATCACCGAACGCAGGTTGCCCAAGCTCGGCCGGTCACCTTAGATGCGCTCGCTCCTGTGAGGTAATCATGCGCGTCTCGACTCTACTCGCCGCCCTGTTCTTTTTCACGCCCGCCTTGGCCTATGCGGCGGGGCCCGAGGCGCTTCCGGATCGCTTCGTCGCCGCCTGGAACGCGCACGACCCGAAGGCCTTCGAGGCGCTCTACACGCCCGACGCCGTCTGGGTGCCGATCGCCGAGGAGCGCACCAAGGGCCGCGAGGCGATCGTCTCCGAGTTCGCCAAGGTCCATGTCGGCGGCTGGGCGCAGAGGACGACGATCACTAAGAAGGATGTTCCCGAGGTGCATCTGCTGCGCCCCGACGTGGCGACGATCTTCTTCCACATGGATTTCCTGATGAACGGCCAGCCCGTGCCTGGCTTGCAGCGGGCGATGATCCTCGTCGCCACCGCCACAGACGGCGAGTGGAAGATCTCGGCGGGCCAACTGACTAAGCAATCCCCCCGCGAGTAAATGAGAGGCCCTCCCCAAGCGCGGCCGACGCGTGCTCTAATCTTTAACGCCAAGGGCCACCATGCATCGTACCGTCGCTGCGCTGACCGCGCTCTTCCTGTCCGTCCTCGCCGTCCCTGTCCTGGCGGGACCGAAGGCCCCGCCCATCCCCAAAGCGGTCATCGCCGATCCGGCGCGTGATCCAGCCCACCCCGCCGACATGGCCGCCTTCACGGTCCCGACCGGCGGGGTACGGGTCAACGCCATGATGTACCTGGCCTCGGGCGACCAGCCGCATCCGACGATGCTGATGCTGCACGGCTTTCCGGGCAACGAGACCAATATCGACCTGATGCAGGCCGTTCGCCGAGCCGGCTGGAACGTCATGCGGGTCAACTATCGCGGTTCTTGGGGCAGCCCCGGCAAGTTCTCGTTCGCGGGCAGCCGGGCCGACGCCGAGGCCGCCCTGGCCTTCCTGCGCGACCCGGCCAACGTCGCCAAGTACCGCATCGACCCGACCCGGATCGTGGTGGCCGGCCACAGCATGGGGGGCTTCATGGCCGCCGACGCCGTGGCGGGCGATCCCAGGACGATCGGGGCGATCCTCATCGACGCCTGGGACATCGGCAAGGAAAAGGCCGCGCTGGTCGATCCGGCCCAGCGCAAGGCCGCTCTCGACGACCTGCGCTCCAACACCCCGCCCCTGGCCGGGACCAGCGCCGAACTGCTGGCCAAGGAGATCGAGACCACCTCGGCCAAGCTGGACCTGGAAGCGCTCAGCGCCCGCATCGCCGACCGGCCGCTGCTGCTGATCGGCGCCGAGCACGCCGGCGCGCCCACCACCCGCAAGCTGGCCGCCGCCGCCCGCCAAGCCCAGGCCCAAAACTCGCCTGGGGGGACGCTGACCGAAACCTACATGGACACCGACCACAGCTTCTCGGACAGCCGCATCGCGCTGGAGGCCGAGGTGCTGCGCTGGCTGGGCCAGTTCGATCCCGCCTCGGCCTCGGTCGGCACGCCGCAGGTCCCGCTGAAGGGCGCCTATGACGAGGCCAATCCGTTCGCCCGCATCCTGCGCGGCGAGATCGTCCCGGCCAAGGTCTATGAGGACGATCAGGTGCTGGCCTTCATGGACCACGCCCCGGCCGAACCGGGCCATGTGCTGGTGATCTCCAAGACCTCCAAGGCCCGCAACCTGCTGGAGATCTCGCCCCAGGACCTGTCGCGGCTGATGACCGTGGCCGCCCGCGTCGGCCAGGCCCAGGTCGACGGCCTGGGCGTCGAGGGGTTCACCATCGTCCAGAACAACGGCGTGGGCCAAAGCGTGCCGCACCTGCACATCCACGTCATTCCGCGCATCGCCGGCAAGCCGCTGATGTTCGTCGAGAACGCCAAGGGCGATCCCAACGCGATCGAGGCGGTGGCGACGAAGATCAGAGGGGCGATGAAGTAGCGGCCGGCCCGAGGGACTCCGTTAGACGCCCATCAGGCGCTTGGCCGTGGCATGCCAGAAGGGCGTGTCCCAAAGGGTATGGACGGCGATGGTGAACGGCGCGGCGACGGCCAGCCAGACCCAGTAGGCGTTGTGGATCCTACGGTTGCGGAAGAGATCCCAAGCGAACATCGGGGCGATCGCCAGAAGCATGTAAAGATCCGACGCGACCGGGCTTGCCGGCATGGTGGTCGGAAGCCAGGTCATGCGGTCGAAGGCGGCCGGCAGGGCGACGGCGATCGACAGGATCATCATGCGCTTGTGGAAGCCGGGGTCCGTCGCGCGCGCGCTGACGCCCAGGAACACCAGGATAGCGAACATGATCCCGACGCGACCCTGGACCAGCATGATGTTCTCGAGGAACATAACGAGTCCGGCCAACTGGGCCTTGACCGGCGGCGGCGCGGCCTGCGCTACCGCGAACACCTGATGGTAGATGGTGGGGACCAGAACGAACCCGACCACCACCAGCGCCGCCGCGAGCGCGGCTCCCGCTATCCCCAGTTGGCGATGCCACGACACCCGGCCGGTCGCCACAAGCCAGGTCTGGGCGAGCAGAAGCAGCAGGTAAGCTCCCATGAGGACGGCATGCAGGTGCAGCACCAGTGGGAACGGCGGGCGCTGACCCGCCTCGACCGCCGCGATCTTGGACAGAGAGTCCGGGATGAAGCCCAAGGACACGATGACGATGAAACTGACCGCGGTGAACACATAGATCCAACGGTCGATAAAGGCCGAGCGGTCGCTAGACAGCCCGTCCGTACGGGCCTCGTCGACGCGAGATGTTCGAGCAACAGTCGTCATGTTTCCTACCCCCCGGCGGATACAAAACGTTGTTCGAAGAACGATGTTGGGTCAAGTGTCGATTGTTGAGCCGACCTCTTCCTCGGAAAGTGTCCTTCAGGTCGTTCCTCGGCCTCGTGTGTTCTGATTCAGAAGCAAGCATCCCAGCCAAGGAAGAGGCTCTATCTCCCTACACTTGGCGCGCCCACGCGCGCCATCACCGCCCGCGCGGCCGCCACGCCCGTCGCGAAACACGCCTGCAGCAGATAGCCGCCGGTCGGCGCTTCCCAGTCCAGCATCTCGCCGGCGACGAACACGCCCGGCGCGGCCTTCAGCTCCAGTCCGTCAAGCGCTTCGAACGACAGCCCGCCGGCCGAAGAGATCGCCCGCTCCAGTCCCTGAGTTCCGGTCAGCACGATCGGGGCGGCCTTGATCGCCGCCGCCAGGGCGTCGGGCGCCACAGGCGGGGACACGCCGTGCGCCTCGCGCAGCAGGCCGATCTCGACCGGCGACAGATGGGCGGCCTTGCGCAGCCAGCTCGACAGCGATTGGCCGCCGCGCGGCTTGGACAGCCGAGCGATCAGTTGGGCCAGGGGAACGTCCGGCCGCAGGTCGATCTCCAGCCTGGCCGAGCCCCGCGCCTGGATCGCGTCGCGCAAGGCGGCCGACAGCGCGTAGACCGCTCCGCCCTCCAGGCCATAGCCCGCCGCCAGGGCGTCGCCGCGCGCGCTCGCGCCTTCGAAACCCAGGCTTATGTTCTTCAGCGGCGCTCCGGCGAACCGCTCGCGAAACACCTGCGTCCACGCCACGGTGAAGCCGACATTGGCGGGCCGGAACGGCGCGACGTCCGCGCCGCGCGCCGCCAGCACCGGCGCCCAGGCGCCGTCCGAGCCGAGCTTGGACCAACTGGCGCCGCCCAGAGCCAGGATGGTGGCGCGAGGCCGCACCGTGCGTGGACCATCGGGCGCCTCGAAGATCAGGTCGCCGGCCGCGTTCCAGCCTGTCCAGGTCGAGCGGAGGTTCAGCGCCACGCCCTGGCCCTCCAACCGCGCGATCCAGGCCCGAAGCAACGGCGAGGCCTTCAGCGCTCTGGGAAACACCCGGCCGCTGCTGCCGACGAAGGTCGCCTGCCCCAGTCCCTCGGCCCAAGCCACCAGGTCGGCGGGCGTGAACGTCTGCAGCATCGGCCTCAGCCGCGCGCCGGCCGCGCCATAGCGCCCGACGAACCGCTCGAAGTCTTCGGAGTGAGTCAGGTTCAGCCCGCCGCGCCCGGCCATCAGGAACTTGCGCCCCAAGGTCGGCATCCGCTCGAACATCGCCACCGACAGCCCGGCCGCGCTCAGCACTTCCGCGGCCATCAGCCCGGCCGGCCCGCCACCGATCACGGCGACATCGGGCGAGTCGATAGCCGGCTTGCTCGGGGCGTCGCTCATTCCGCCGCTCCGGCCGCGACCCGCGCCAGCAAGGCCGCGTGCACCTGGTCGAAGACGCCGCTCCAGTCGGCGGGCGTGATCTGGCGAAACAGCCTGGCCGTCGGGTACCAGGGCGAGGTGTCCTCCTCGAGCCCCCAGCGCCAGTCGGGTACGGACTTCAGCGCCACCCACACCGGCCGGCCCAACGCGCCCGCCAGATGGGCGATCGATGTGTCGCTGGTGATCACCAGGTCGAGGTGATCCATCACGGCGGCGGTGTCGAGGAAGGCCTGGCCGCCGGCGTCAAACGTCTCACCCAGGGTTTCGACCCGCACGTGCTCCGCGAGGCCTTCGAGCTGTTCCGCACCGAAGCCTTTCTGCAGGCTGATCAGCCTGACGCCCGGAATGTCCGCCAATCCGGCGAAAGCCGTCAGGGGAATGGAGCGGCCCTGGTCGATCTCGCCGTTCGGGTTGCCCTGCCAGACGATGCCGACCTTGAAACCCTCGTCGCCCAGCCGCCGCGCCCAGTCGCCCGCCCGGACGGGGTCGGCGGCGAGATACGGAACCTCGGCGCTCAAGGTTTCGGGCTCGACGCCCATCACCCGCGGCAAGCTCATCAAAGGCAGATGAAAGTCGAAAGCCGGGGTCGGATCGGCGCGGGAGACCACGGTCACGCCCGTCAGCCCCGACATCAGCGCCGACAGCGGGGCCTGGACTTCCAGCGTCACCGTCGCGCCGGCCGCCGAAAGGCGCTGGGCGAAGCGGGCGAACTGGATGGTGTCACCCAACCCCTGCTCGGCATAGAGCACAACACGCACGCCCTGGGCGTCTTCCAGCCGCTCCAGTTCGGGTCCGGGAAGCCCGCGCGGGGTCCAGCTGGGCATGCGCCGTCGGCTCTCCATGCTGGCCCAGCCTTCGCGCCAGGCCCCGGTCAGGAGACGCAGGAGGCCGCGATTGCGCGTCGCCTCGATGTGGTCCGGCTGGAGGCTCAGGGCCAGGTCGTAGGAGGCCAGGGCCTCCTCGAACCGCCCGAGGGACTCCAGGGCGACGCCTCGGTTGCTCAAGGTCTCGGGCAGACGCGGCTCGATGTCCAAGGCGCGATCATAGTCGGCGACCGCCTCTTCATAGCGCATCATCGACTTGTAGACCGCGCCTCGGTTGGTCAGGGTCTTGGGGTCGTCGGGCCGGACCTTCAGGGCCTGATCCAGACTGGCCAGCGCCGCCTCGCGCCGCCCGAGAACGCGCAGCAGATTGCCGCGATTGTTGAGCACCTGCGCCAGGTTAGGCTGGATCGCCAGGGCCGCGTCATAGCTAGCCAGCGCGTCCTTGGATCGACCCAGGGCCTTCAGCGCGTCGCCCCGGTTGGCCAGAGCCGCCAGATAGTCGGGCTTCAAGGCCAGGGCCTGATCATAAGACGCCAGGGCTTCGCCGTTCCGTCCGAGGTCGTGCAGGGCCAGACCCGAATTGTTCAGCGCCTCGGGATAGCGCGGCAGAAGTTCCAGGGCGCGGCGATAGCTAGCTAGGGCCTGTTCGGGCCGCCCTAGGGCCTTGAGGCAGTTACCGCGATTGTTGAACAGCTCAGGATTGCCCGGCTGGAGGGCCGCAGCCCTGTCAAAGGCGCTCAAGGCCTCGGCCAGTCGGCCCAGGCGCAGGGCGGTGAAGCCCAGCAGGTGGGCGGCCTCGCCATCGGCGGGATCGGCCGCCAGCAGGCTCGCGCAGATCTGGTTGGCCTCGACCGGCTTGCCCGCGCGCAGCAGGTCGATGGCCTGGGCCAATGTCCGGTTCTGTCGCGGGTCGCCTGAGGCCATGCATCCCTTGTCCGTCGAGTCGCGCCCAAAGAAAAACGGACGGATCTCGCGATCCGTCCGTTCCCGTCTCGCGCGAGGCGTGACTTTTTAGGCGTTGACCGAAGCGACGTCGATCTTGAAGCCCGGACCCATCGTCGACGACAGGCCGATACGCTTCACATAGACGCCCTTGGCGCCAGCCGGCTTGGCCTTGTTGAGCGCGTCGACCATGGCCTTCACGTTCAGCAGCAGGGCTTCGTCGGTGAACGAGACCTTGCCGATGCCGGCGTGGACGATGCCCGCCTTCTCGACGCGGAACTCGACGGCGCCGCCCTTGGCGTCCTTCACGGCTTGGCCGACGTTCGGGGTCACGGTGCCGACCTTCGGGTTCGGCATCAGGCCGCGCGGGCCCAGCACCTTACCGAGGCGACCGACCAGGGCCATCATGTCCGGGGTCGCGATGACGCGATCGAAGTCCATGAAGCCGCCGACGATCTTTTCGTACAGGTCTTCGGCGCCGACGTGCTCGGCGCCCGCCGCGGTGGCTTCAGCCGCCTTGGCGTCCTTGGCGAAGACGGCGACGCGGACGTCGCGGCCGGTGCCCGACGGCAGGTTCACGACGCCGCGGACCTGTTGGTCGGCGTGGCGCGGATCGACGCCGAGGTTGACCGAGATCTCGATCGACTCGTCGAACTTGGCCTTGGCGTTGGCCTTGACCAGGGCGATGGCTTCCGAAACGGCGTGCGCGGCTTCGCGATCGCCGGTCCAGGCCTGAATGCGCTTGGGTTGCTTGGCCATGGTCCTAGGCCTCCACGATCTTCAGGCCCATGGCCTTGGCGGAGCCTTCGATGATCTTGGCCGCGGCCTCGAGATCGTTGGCGTTCAGGTCCTTCATCTTCTTTTCGGCGATCTCGCGCAGCTGGGCGCGGGTCACTTCGCCGACGGTCTCGCGACCGGTCAGCTTGGCGCCGGACTTCAGGCCGGTGATCTGCTTCAGATAGTGCGTCGCCGGAGGGGTCTTGGTGACGAAGGTGAACGACTTGTCTTGGTACACGGTGATCACGGTCGGCAGGGGGGTGCCCTTTTCGACGTTCTCGGTGCGCGCGTTGAACTCCTTACAGAAGCCCATGATGTTGACGCCGCGCTGGCCCAGTGCGGGGCCGATGGGCGGTGAAGGCGTGGCGGAGCCGGCCTTCACCTGGAGCTTGATATAGCCCAGGATCTTCTTAGCCATTGTATCCTCTCAAGAAAGCCGAGCTAACGGCCTTCGCTGGTTGGCCGTGGTGCGGGCTTGGCGTCCCTTCCACGGATTTGATCTCGTCATAACGACGAGCACGCCCCGGAACAGGGTCCTGGGGCGAAGGCGCGGCATGTAGCAGGCGGGGGGCGGAGAGTCCAGCGACTGGGCGGGCTGGTCGCGACGCGAAGCCAGAGCCAATGCCCGATCGGTCGCCGCGCCTAGTCGTCGGCGCGGCGCGATGGCTTGACGCTCGGCTCCCGCCCCGCCGTCTCGGTCAGGTCGAAGACTAGCTTGGACGCCCCGACCGCGACCAGCCACAGGAAGGCCAGGATGCGCAGAAGCGGCGCCGCGTGCGGATGCTGGGCGGCGAGCACAAGCAGCAGGACGAAGCCTCCGACCGCGGCGAGGGCTAGGGTCAGGGAGGCGAGCTTGTAATGGAAGGCGGACATCGGACGGGCTCCAGTCGGGAGAACACCCGTCCTTGTCGCGCCAAACGGCGTAAGGGCTCCATTCGGCTTCGACGCTGCCGGTCTAAGAGGGTCATAGAGGCCGCTACATCGCCAGCATCCACGCCGCCATCGCGACCATCATCAGGTTCTCGAGCAGCGAGACGAAGCCCAGCGGCACGTTGCTGTCGCCGCCGACGCAGGCGCATTTCAGTTCGCGCTTGTCGATATAGACCGCTTTGAGCACCGACGCGGCCCCGACACCGCCGATGAACAGCGCCACCGGCGCCGACAGCCAGGTCAGGACCCCGGCGATCATAAGCACCCCCGCCCCGACCTCGGCGAACGGATAGATCCGCGCATAGGGCAGCCACCGCTGGGCCAGCAGGTCGTAGCCCAGGAACATGGTCGAGAAGGTCTCGACGTCGCGCAGCTTCAGGACGCCCAGCACGCACATCGAAAAGGCGATGAACCACTGGGCCGCGTGTGTGGTCAGGACCTGGCCGGTCATGGCGAAGCTGGCGGCCAGGGCCATCAGGGCGGTGACGGCGAACACCGCGATCACCGGCGCATAGGTCAGCGCCTTGGGATCACGCACGCGAAGGCCGAAATGGCGACGCAGGTCGTCGTAGCCGCCGATCCTCTGGCCCTCGATGAAGGCTTGGGGCGTGGTGGCGACCCCGTGGGCGGCCTTGAAGACGTCGATCTCCTGCCGCGTCGTCAGCAGGTGGTCCTCGACGACGTAGCCCTGGCGGCGCAACAGGTCCTTGGCGCGCAGCCCCCAGGGACAGAGGTGCTGGTCGGTGACCATCCGATAGAGCACGGCGGTCCGAGGCGAGATCGTGGGGTCGGCGGCGGGGGTCATCGCGGGTCTCTCCGGCTTGCCCGAGAACGGGACCCCGCCCATATAGGTTCCGTACCACGGTACGGAGTCAAGGGAATGAAGATGACGACGATCGCGGGCTTGGCCCAGGCGGGCGGCGTGGGCGTGGAGACGGTGCGCTACTACCAGCGGCGCGGTCTTCTGGAGCAGCCGCCTCGCCCGGACGGCGGCGGTTCGTCCGGGGGCGTACGGCGTTATGGCGAGGCGGATGTCCGCCGCCTGCGCTTCATCCGCGCGGCGCAGTCCGCCGGCTTTACGCTGGAGCAGATCGCCGAGCTTCTGACGCTGGACGCCGGCGACGACCATGCCCGGGCGAAAGCCCTGGCCCTGGAGCGGATTGCGGCGCTCGACGCCAGGATCGCGGAACTGGAGACCGCCCGTGACGCGCTCAAACGGCTAGCGCGAGCCTGCGGCGAGACCAGGTCGGGGCCTTGCCCGATCCTGTCCGCGTTTGACGGCGCCTGAGACAGCAAAAACCCCGCGCCGTTTCCGACGCGGGGTTTTCGAAGGCTTCAGAAGGAAGCCGCCCTTAGGCGATCTTCTCGACCTGATTGTATTCCAGCTCCACCGGAGTGGCGCGGCCGAAGATCGAGACGGTGACGCGCAGGCGCGAGCGCTCCTCGTCGACCTGCTCGACCGAGCCGTTGAAGCTGGCGAACGGACCGTCGGTGACGCGAACGTTCTCGCCGACCTCGAACAGCACCACGGTCTTGGGACGCTCGACGCCCTCCTCGATCGTGCCGATGATGCGCTGGACTTCCTTTTCGGAGACCGGCTGCGGCTTGGAGGCGCTGCCCAAGAAGCCCGTGACCTTCGGGGTGTTCTTGATCAGGTGGTAGGCTTCGTCCGAGAGGTTCATCTTCACCAGCACGTAGCCGGGGAAGAACTTGCGCTCGGCGTTGACCTTGCGGCCGCGACGGATCTCGACGACGTCCTCGGTCGGAACCAGGATCTCGGAGAAGCTGTCTTCCAGGCCGTGGCTCTTGGCCTGCTCGCGGATGCTCTCGGCCACCTTCTTCTCGAAGTTCGAGTAGGCGTGGACGATGTACCACTTGTGGTTCGGATTGGACGCGGTTTCGGTGCTCATGATGTCTTTTATCCCGCGGCGAACTTGAGGAGCAGGTTGGCGCCCATGCCCAGCAGCCAGTCGGCGAAGGTGAAGAACAGCGAGGCCAGCACCACCATGATGAAGACCATCACCGAGGTGATCCAGGTCTCCTTGCGGGTGGTCCAGGTGATCTTGCGGGCCTCGGCGCGGACTTCCTGCGCGAAGCGAAGCGGATTGAACGGCTTCTTCGGCGCGGCCGGAGCCTTGGCGGCGGGGCTCGCCTGACCGGCGGGCGCGAGCGCCGCGGCCGTCTTCGCGGCGCGGTTCTTGATCGCAGACGGGCTAGAACCCGGTTTCCTGGCCATGACTTAAGAGGCTCGCGACTTTCGATGGGTCAGCCCGAAAGCCGGGTGACCGATGACATATAGTGGCAGGAGTGGAGGGACTCGAACCCACGACCCTCGGTTTTGGAGACCGATGCTCTACCAGCTGAGCTACACTCCTGCGGAACCGCGATCCCCTTAGCGGAGATTCCGGCTTTCCGGCAATGAACATCGCGCCGGTAGGCTCTTTGAAGCCCGCCAGCGCGTTGGTCTCATCGCCAGAGCCGCGTCGTTTAGCAGGGTCGTTCGAGCCCGGCAAGCGGCCGGAGCGCGATCCGCGCATTCGATGGCTCCGGTTGCGGGGGATCAGCCGTCGGCGCGGCGCGTTAGGCCTAGGCGAACCCCGGAGGAGACGCCCCATGCCGACATCCGCCAGTCCCGATCAGAGCCGGCCATCCAACCGGGAGGTCGAGAACGAGAACCAGCGCCCCGCTGAAGGCGCCGACGGCAAGCCGCCGCGTCCCGCGACTGAACCCGCCGGCGCGAAAGGCAGCTCGACTTCCCCGAAGACCCGGACGGATCCGGGCTCCGGCGAAGCCTGAGTTGATCAGCCGGCCTTTTCCGCTTGCGGCGCGGGCGCCGGGGTAAGGGCGGCGCATTGGATGTTCAGATACGACCACTTCACGTCCGCGAGCTTGCGGCCGCATTGGGTGTTCTCACCCAGGTCGCGTCCTTGAAGAGAGATCGCCACGCCCTTGGTGGGATCCGGCGCCGGCGAGGCCCCGGAGACGTCGTAGTAGCCGCCGCCTGGGCCGCGAACCACCATGCACGACGTCGATTCCACGGGCCGGACGCAGCCCGAGGCCGTGACCGCCTTGCCTTCCAGGGAGACCTGTTGGGCTTTCTGAGCTGAACTTCCGGTTTCCTGCCCGCAGGCAGCTACGCTTAACGCTAACAGACTGGCCGCCGCGGCGGCCTTTACGAACCTTACCCGCATACGTTCCTCCGTATCATTGGCCCCCGCGCCGCGTTCGCAACGTGAGGGCGAGAGGAAGAGTGCGCCCGCTTTAAAGAGGCGGCAATCACAATTTTGACACGGTTCAAAAAACAGGCGCCTACCATTTTGACGCTTCTGTGGAAGATTTTCTCAAAGCCCTTTCAGACCACGAAAGTTGACATCCACCCGCCCATACTCACATGAGACGCAGTCGCTTCAGGGCCGTGGCGACGCCATCTCTCGAACCTCGCGGTCCGCCGCGCGTCCAGGACTTGAAACGCACATTATGACGGCCATCGACACCACCGCCCCCGCGCCCGCGCCCGTCAAGGAAGCCGCCTGGCACACCGAGACCGTGCTGTGGGTCAAGCACTGGACGGACCGACTGTTCAGCTTCGCCATCACCCGCCCGGCCAGCTTCCGCTTCCGCTCGGGCGAGTTCGTGATGATCGGCCTGCCGGCCCGCGAGGAACTGGGCGAGAAGAAGCCGATCCTGCGCGCCTATTCGATCGGCTCGCCGCACTTCGCCGAGGAGCTGGAATTCTTCTCGATCAAGGTGCCCGACGGTCCGCTCACCTCGCGCCTGCAGCAGATCAAGGAGGGCGACCAGATCCTGCTGGGCAAGAAGCCGACCGGCACCCTGGTGCTGGACGCCGTCCGCCCCGGCAAGCGCCTGTTCCTGTTCGGCACCGGCACCGGCCTGGCGCCCTGGCTGTCGGTGGCCCGCGACCCCGACGCCTACGCCCGCTTCGAGCAGGTGATCGTCGCCCACGGCGTACGCGAGGTGCAGGAACTGGCCTATCGCGACCTGTTCACCCGCGAGATCCACGACGACCCTCTGGTCGGCGACGAGGCCAAGGCCCAGCTCGTCTACTATCCGACCGTGACCCGCGAGGCGTTCGAGCGCCAGGGCCGCTTCACCGACCTGATCGAGAGCGGCAAGCTGTTCGCCGACCTCGGCCTGGAGCAGGTGAAGTTCGACCCTGAACACGACCGCGCCATGCTGTGCGGCTCGATGGCGATGATCAAGGACACCGCCCACCTGCTGGAGGCGCATGGTCTGGTCGAAGGCTCCAACGCCGAACCCGGTGACTTCGTGATCGAGCGGGCGTTCGTCGGCTAAGCCCTTCGGGCGGATCCTAGAGAGATCCGCCCAACCGCTTCAACGTCCGGTCCCAGCGCATGTGGCCGACCAGCGTCCAGGGCTTTAGCACGCTCGCCCCCGGGCTCATCGACGCCACGACCAGCTCGGCACGGCCAACCAGATCGTCGGCGGGGATGTAGCCCATGCCCAGTTCCGGCGGCAGGTAGGCGTTCAGCGCGCTGTCCCAAGCGCAGGCCGACTGGCCCTTTGGGATCGCGCCGGCGTCGAAGCGGCTGTCCAGGCTGTTGTCGCGATTGTCGCCCATCACGAAGAAGCAGCCCGTGGGCACCGTATAGACGCCGGTGTTCGCGCCGGGCGTGCCCGAGCCCCAGCTGTTGGTGAGATAGGTCTTGCCGCCCGGCAGGGTCTCCTTGAACTGTCCGACCGGGATCGCCTCGCCGAATGGGGCCTCAACCGAGGTCGACAGCCATTCGCGGCGCACAGGCCGGTCGTTGATGCGCAGCACGCCTTCGACCACCTGGACCTTGTCCCCCGGCAGGCCGATCAACCGCTTGATCACATCGGTGCGGCCGTCGTTGGGCTTCTTGAACACCACGATGTCGCCGGGCTTGGGCGCTTGGCCCAGCAGCCGGCCCTGCGGCAGAGGCGGGCTGAACGGGATCGAATGCCGGCTCCAGCCATAGGGATACTTGCTGACCAGAATGTAGTCGCCGACCTGCAGGGTGGGCTCCATCGAACCGGACGGGATCGTGAAGGGCTGGCACAGCACCACCCGCGGGACCAGCACGATGGCCAGGGTCAGGACCAGGGTCCTGAGCCAGCCGGCAAGGCCGCTGTCGCCGTCGGAGCCACGCTTGGTCATCATGAAATCTCCCGCCTCTACTGAAAACCATAACAGCGCGGCTCGGCGAGGCGCGTTACAAATGGCTCATGGTTGCGGGAGTGCGGGCGTGAGCGGCGACAAGCTTCAACTGAAGAACCTGACGGTCGAGGAAGCCCGCGGCCGGATGCTCTCCGACGCCGGACGGCTGGGCATCGAGCAGGTCGCCCTGCCCGACGCGATCGGCCGGGTGCTGGCCGCGCCCATCGTCGCCGATCGCGACCAGCCGCCGTTCGACGCCTCGGCCATGGACGGCTGGGCGATCCGCCAGGCCGACCTGGCGCCCGGCGCACGGTTCCGGGTCGCTGGCGAAAGCGCCGCCGGCCGGGCCTATCCTCGACCGGTCGGGACTGGCCAGGCCGTGCGGATCTTCACCGGCGCCCCCGTACCCCAGGGCGCCGACTTGGTGGTGATCCAGGAGAACGCCGTCCGCGACGGCGCTGCCGTCAGCTTCACGGTCGACCGCGACCCGCCGCCGGTCAACATACGACCGGCCGGCGGCGACTTCCGATCGGGCGATCCGCTGCTGGCGGAGGGCGCGCGGATCGACGCCTGGCGGCTGTCCCTAGCCGCCGCCGCCGGACGGGCCGAGTTGAGCGTGGCGCGCCGTCCGCGCGTCGCCATCCTGGCCACCGGCGACGAACTGGTCCCGCCCGGCTCGACCCCAGCCGCCGACCAGATCTTCGAGTCCGGCTCGTTCAGCCTGGCGGCCCTGGTCACGGCCTGGGGCGGCGAGGCCGTCAGGCTGAAGGCCCAGGCCGACGACCTGGAGGCCATCGCCCGCGTGGTCGACGCCGCCGAGGTCGACCTGATCGTCACCGTCGGCGGGGCCTCGGTCGGCGACCACGACCTGGTCAAGCCCGCCCTGGAAACCCTGGGCCTGGACCTGCGCGTCCAGACCATCGCCGTGCGCCCCGGCAAGCCGACCTGGTTCGGCACGCTGGCCCCGAAGGATGGAAGGAGCGGTCGCCGCGTGCTCGGCCTGCCCGGCAACCCGGCCTCGGCCCTGGTCTGCGCCGAGCTGTTCCTGCGGCCGCTGCTGGCCGCCTTGACCGGCGCCGATCCGACCCTGGCGACCAGCGCGGGGGCCCTGACCGCGCCGCTGCCGGCCAACGGACCGCGCGAACACTGGATGCGCGCCGCCCGCGCCGTCGACGCTCAGGGCCAGGTGCGGGTAACACCCTTTCCCGACCAGGACTCCTCGCTGATCGGCGTGTTCGCCCGCGCCGACTGCCTGGTCTTCCGCCGCGCCGGGGCGGCGGCGGGAATCGTCGAGGTGGTGGTGCTGCTGCCGCTGGCGCGAGGCTAGGGCTTTCCTTCACGCTAAAAGTCGGCGACAGCTTGACCATGGGCTTCAAGATTTCATGGATCGGCTTCAACGGCCTCCAGCGAACCGAATGCTTGGCGCGCCTGGGCATGGCTGAGACCTCGATCGTGGACGAGGCCAACGAAGCCCCATTCTCGCTCGCCGTCCTGCCGAACGGCTGGATCATCCTGTTCGCCAATGACTTCGATTACGTCACCGAAGAGAAGCTGGCGAAACTGTCCCGCAGCGCTACGGTAATCGGCTGCCACATCCACGAAGGGATCATGTACGCCGACGCTATCCTCTACAACGACGGCAAGCCGGTGTGGTCGCTCTCGCACTTCGTCGGCAATGGCCGTTTCGACCTGAAGGTGACCGGTGATCCGCCCGTCGAGATGGAGCAGATCCGCAACAGGTTGATCGCCGAGCAGAAGAAGAACGACGCCGCCAACGGGGACACGGACTTCATCTTCGACATCCCCGTGGAAGCGGCCAGCCTAGCGACCGGCTATCGCCACGACCAATGGAAGTTCGACTGGGGCGAGCCGGTGTTCCACGAGCTCAAGCCGGCGCGCCGAGGCAAATAGCGATCTGCCCGCCACCCATGCGGCGCTAAGAATTCACCTCGTTCCTCGAACTGCGTCCTCGCCTCCGCTGGCGACGACGCACGCGGAGCATGCTAAGCCGCGTGCGAAGCGGCCTGCGGCGGCCGCGGCGGGAGTTTGCGTTCATGGGTCGTCTGGGCAAGATCGCGGCGCACATGGTGCTGGCCTTCGTGGCCTTGATCCTGGCGCGGCTGGTGACGGCCGGCGCCGCCGCTTTCGAAACCGCCCCCTTGCTCCAGGCCACCTTGTTCCAGGCCAGCCTGTTCGCCATTTCGGCCCTGATGATAGAGCTGGTGTTTCGGCTCGAGCGTTCGCCCTGGCGCTTCTTCGGGGCCGGCGACGCCTTGCGCCTGGCGCGTTCGGCCTTCCTGACCACCCTGACCTTCGCCCTGTTGGGCCAGATCATCGGCGTTTACCGATCCGGCGGCGTGCGCGCCCTGTTTGTTGTCTTCCTGGTGCAGCTCAGCCTGCTGGCCTGGCTACGCATCCTTCGCCGCACGGTCCACGACCGCGTGCTGATCGACTCCCTCCTGCGCCTGCGTCCGGCGCCCGCCTCGCCCGCCTTGCCCCGCCTGCTGATCGTCGGTTCGGCCAACCAAGCCGAGGCCTTCCTGCGCGCGCCCGCCGCCCTGGGCGAGCGTTACGCGCCCGTGGGGGTGCTGACCCCGGAAGCCCGCGAGACCGGCGACGAGTTGGGCGGGGTCTGCATCCTGGGCGCCATCGACGAGTTCGACACCGTCATGGCCCAGCTGCGCGACGGCGGGCTGCAGCCCTCGGCCCTGTTGTTCCTGACCGACGGCCCGCTCAGCGCCTTCGGGACCGAGCGTCTGGGCCGACTGAAGACCGAAGGGGTACGCCTGCTGCGTCGCCAGGGCGGTCTGGTCGATGTCGCCTCCCCTGGGGCCGGCGTCGCGGCCCTGCGCGAGATCAGCCTCGAAGAGCTGCTCAGCCGAGCGCCCGTGCGCCTGGACCCCAAGCCGGTTCGCGCCCTGGTGGCCGGCAAGCGGGTGCTGGTCACCGGCGCCGGCGGCAGCATCGGCTCGGAACTGGCCCGCCAGATCGCCGCCAGCGGCCCCGCCCAGCTGACCTTGCTGGACGCCGCCGAGGCCAACCTCTTCCACATCGACCGCGAACTGGGCGAGGCCTGGCCCGCCCTGCCGCGCCGCGACGTGCTGTGCGACGTGCGCGACGCCGCCCGCCTGGACCTGGTGTTCGCCGCCGAGAAGCCAGAACTGGTCTTCCACGCCGCCGCCCTCAAGCACGTCACCCTGGTCGAGAACCACCCCTGCGAAGGCGTGCGGACCAACGTGCTGGGCAGCCGCAACGTCGCCGCCGCCGCCAAGGCCTGCGGCGCCGCCCATCTGGCGCTGATCTCCACCGACAAGGCCGTGGCCCCGGCCAGCGTGATGGGCGCGACCAAGCGGGTGGCCGAGGCCGTGGTCCGCCAGTTCGCCGGCGGCCTTGACCCGCATGGCGGTGAAACGCGGGTCAGCGTCGTGCGGTTCGGCAACGTGCTAGGCTCGGCGGGTTCGGTGGTGCCGATCTTCCAGCACCAGATCGCCCGCGGCGGCCCGGTGACCCTGACCGACGCGCGGGTCGAGCGCTACTTCATGACCATCCCCGAGGCCGTGCAACTGGTGCTGCGGGCCGTGGCCCTGTCGGCCGGCGATGTAGAGCCCCCCAATGGCGTTCTGACGCTAGAAATGGGCGAGCCGGTCAAGATCATCGACCTGGCCCGGCGGATGATCGAGCTTCAGGGCCTAGTCCCCGACCGCGACATCGAGATCAAGATCACCGGCCTGCGCCCTGGCGAGAAGCTGACCGAGGCCTTGGTCGACGTCAACGAGATCGCCCGGCCCAAGGCCCAGGGCGTCACCGAGGCAACCCCCCTGACGCCGCTGGCGCCGATCTCGCCCGAGGCCCTGGCCGCCCTGGAAACGGCCGCCCTGGCCGGCGACGAATTCGGCGTCCGCACTCAGCTGTTCGCCCTGGTCGAAGGCTTGCGAGCCGTGTCGCCCGCCCAGTCGCCCCCCGACAAAGCCAAGGCCGCCGCGACCAAGACCAAGGCCTGATCCGAACGCATTCCAACATCGCCTATAAGGCGAGCGAGAGAGCCAGAATCAGCTTCCCATGCTCTGTCTCGCCGCGCTTGCAATGGCGAGCCGTCTCGTCCCTGGGACATGAGTAGCGTCGGGAACCTGAATGTTCGAACAGACGGTGGACGTAACCCGCCTGGACGGGTTTGTTCGATATACGCGCGGCATCGTGCGCGCCCGCCTGGTTCTGGTTGTCGTGTTCGTGGGTCTGCTGGCGGTCTACACGCCGGTGCGCATGATCCTGTTCGGCTTGGTCGAGCTGGCCATCTATGCGGCGCTGTTCCTGGCCACCGAAGTCGCGCTACGCCACGCCGATCCCGTCCAGGCCTTCCGGCGACTGCGCTGGCAATCAATCGGCCTGGTCTTCCTGCTGTCGGCCAACGCCTGCGCCCTGGCTGTGAAAATCCGGCTGATGGGCGAGACGACCATGCGGATGGAAGCCGCGCTGGTGGCGATCTGCGTTTTGCTGTTCGCCGCCCTGCGCGTGCACACCGGCAAGATCAGCTACATCACCGCCGTCGCGCCTCCGGTGGCGACGCTGCTGTGGATCGCGTTCGAGCGCGATACGCCCCTCGCCGCCAACCACTTCGCGGCCGCCATGCTGCTGTTCATCGCCGCCGTCCTGAGCGTCACCTGGCGGCAGCAGACCACCGACCGCGCCCTGGCCCAGGCCCTGCGCGACCTGGCCCGTCGCAACGCCGACCTGACCGAGGCCATCGCCGAGACCAAGGCCGCCAGCCGCGCCAAATCCGACCTGCTGGCCGTCGCCAGCCATGAAATCCGCACCCCGCTCAACGCGGTGCTGGGCTTTGCTCACGCCTTGCGTCGCGACACCTTCCTGACCCCTACCCAGGCCGACCTGGCCCAGGGCGTGCTGGAGGGCGGCGCCCAGCTGACCCGCCTGCTCGACACCGTGCTGGACCTGACCAAGGTCCAGACCGGCCAGGCCGCCCTGACCCTGGCGCCGGTCGATCTTCGCCGCCTGGTCCGCACGGTGGTGCGGGTTTGGAGCGCCCACGCCCAGGCCGTCGGCGTGCTGTTGAGCTTCGAGGACGCCGATCCCGACCTGGCCTATGGCCTGCTGGCCGACGAGGCCAAGCTGGAGCAGACCCTGGTCAATCTGGTCTCCAACGGGCTCAAGGCCTCGCCGTCGGGCGGCGCGGTCGTGGTCCGGCTGGCCGGCGTGGCCAAGGACCGTGCCCTGAGCGCCCTGATCGAGGTCCGCGACACCGGCGCACCCGTGCCGCCGGACGACCGCGCGCGAATGTTCGACGCCTTCGACCAGACCCAGCGGGGTCGTGCCCTGGGCGGCAGCGGCCTGGGCCTGTCGATCTGCGCGGCCAACCTGGCGCTGATGGGCGGCGAGATCGGCGTGGACGACGTCCCAGGCGGCGAGTCCCAAGCCGGCAAGATTGCTCCGAGCAAGACCATCAGGCAGGGCGCGGTCTTCTGGTTCGCCTTCGAGGCCGAGACCCTTGCGCCGCCTTCCGCGGGCTCGCCGACGGAGGCCGGCGTGGGCGCGCCGATCCGAGTGCTGGCGGCCGAGGACAACCCCGCCAACCGACGGGTGCTGGCCGCCCTGCTGGCCGCCTCGTCGGTCGAGCTGGTGTTCGCCGAGGACGGCGCCAAGGCCCTGGACGCCTGGCGGGCCGAGACCTTCGACCTGGTGCTGATGGACGTCAATATGCCGGTGCTTGACGGCGTGGCGGCCCTGGCCCAGATCCGCGAGCTGGAAACCTCGGCGTCACGCGCGCCCACGCCGGTCTGGATGCTGACCGCCAACGTCTTCGACGACGACGTCGCCCGCTATCGCGCCGACGGCGCCGACGGCGTGCTGCGCAAGCCGATCGACACGGTGGCCCTGTTCGCGCTGCTGGCCGAGGTGGCGGAGAAGAAGAGGGCGGTGGATGGAGTTTCCGCCCCCACCTCTTAAATCCACTGATCCCGACGAACGCCGGGATGAGCGGATGGGTTGGATGAAACAGGCCAACTTCAATGGAAATCCCGGCTCCTCTGCAGCCGCCCCGACGTCCGCATCCGCACCGCCGGAGCCGGCGCCTCGGGATCTTCCTTCATCCGCGCCAGCTGCGCCGACAGGTCGGTGAAGCCCTCGGCCACCACGTGGATCACGCCGTCGGCGGCCTGTACCTTGCCGTGGACGATCAGGAACGAGGCGCTCATCACCGTGCGACGGTGCTCGTCGAAACAGTCCTTCCAGACCACCGCGTTGGCCACGCCCGTCTCGTCCTCCAGGGTCAGGAACACCACGCCCTTGGCTGTGCCCGGACGTTGCCGGATCAGGACCAGACCGCCGACGCTGACCTTGCGGCCGTTGGGCAAGCCCTTCAGCCGCTCGGCGGGGGTGACGCTCAACCGATCCAGTTGAGGCCTGAAGAACCTCAGCGGGTGCGACTTCAGCGATAGGCTGGTGGTGCGATAGTCCTCCGCCACCTGCTGGGGCAGAGCCATGGTCGGCAGGGCGACGGCGTCCTCGAACAGCGGCAGGCCGGCCAGCAGCGGCGCCTGGCTGCCGACCTTGACCTCGCCCTTCAGCCCCTTGACCGCCCACAGGGCGTCGCGGCGGGTGAGACCCGTGGACGCGAAGGCGTCGGCCTCGGCCAGCAGCTCCAGAGCGCGCTGCGAGACCCCGGCCCGGGCGAAGTCGGTGGGCGCACGAGCGCCGGCGGCGCGGGCGGCCATGATGAGATCGATATCGTCGGGAGCGCCGCCGTCGTTCCTGTCTTTTTTCCTCAGCCCCTTGATCTGCCGCAAGCCGAGGCGAACGGCCTTCCAGTGGCGGCGGGTGTCTTCGTTGGAGATCTTGTCCGGCGCCGGGCGCTTCTCCTCACCCGTGAAACGGGGGAGGTGGCGCGTCGCTAGCGACGTGACGGAGGGGGCGTCTTGCGGCGGCCGGACGCCCCCTCCGTCAAGATGCGTATTCGCATCGCGCCACCTCCCCCGCGTTTCGGGTGAGGAGAAAGCGCGAGCCTCCAGCGTGCAGTCCCAGTCGCTCATCAGCACGTCCGGGGCCCGCACCTCGACCCCATGCTCGCGCGCGTCGCGCACCAGTTGAGCCGGCTGGTAGAAGCCCATGGGCTGGGAATTGATCAGGGCCGCGCAGAACACGTCCGGCCAGGCCCATTTGATCCAGGCCGAGACGTAGACCAGCTTGGCGAAGCTGGCCGCGTGGCTTTCCGGAAAGCCGTACGAACCGAAGCCCTCGATCTGCTTGAAGCACCGCGTGGCGAAGTCGCGCTCGTAGCCGCGTCGCACCATGCCCTCGACGAACTTGTCGCGATACTCGGCCGGGTCGCCGAGATTGCGGAACGTGGCCATCGCCTTGCGCAAGCCGTCGGCCTCGTCTGGCGTGAACTTGGCCGCCTCGATGGCCAGGCTCATCGCCTGTTCCTGGAACAGCGGCACACCGTAGGTCTTGCCCAGGATTCCGCGCAGCTCACCTTTGCAATCTGGCTCGTTCAACGGTTCCGGAAAGTCCTCGGGCTCAAGGCCATTTCGTCGCCTGAGATAGGGATGGACCATGTCGCCTTGGATCGGTCCTGGCCGAACGATCGCCACCTCGATGACCAGATCGTAGAATTCCTTGGGCTTCAGTCTTGGCAGCATCGACATCTGCGCCCGGCTCTCGACCTGGAACACGCCCACGCTGTCGGCCACGGACAGCATGTCGTAGACGCCCTTCACCTCGACCGGCACGTCAGCCAGATCGACGATGTCCTGACCATGATCGGCCCGCAGCATGCCGAACGCCCGCTGGATGGCCGTCAGCATGCCCAGGGCCAGGATGTCGACCTTCATCAGCTTCAGGCTGTCGATATCGTCCTTGTCCCATTCGATGAAGGTGCGGTCCTTCATGGCCGCGTTGCCGATCGGCACGGTCTCGTCCAGCCGCCGCTTGGTCAGGACGAAGCCGCCGACATGCTGCGACAGGTGGCGTGGGTGCTGCAGCAACTCGGTGGCCAGAGCGATGGCGCGGGCGATCTGCGGGTTCTTCGGGTCCAGCCCCGTCTGCCGGATGTGCTCGTCGGGCAGGCCGTCGCCCCAGCTGCCCCAGACGGTGTTGGCCAGGATCGCGGTGATGTCCTCGGTCAGGCCCAGGGCCTTGCCGACGTCTCGGATGGCGCTGCGCGGCCGGTAGTGGATCACCGTGCCGCAGATGGCGGCGTATTCGCGGCCATAGCGCTCGTAGACATACTGCATCACCTTCTCGCGCTTCTCGTGCTCGAAGTCGACGTCGATATCCGGCGGCTCGCCCCGGTTCTCGGAGATGAAGCGGGTGAACAGCAGGCGGTGCTCGGTGGGGTCGATCGCCGTCACCCCCAGACAGAAACAGACCGAGGAATTGGCCGCCGAGCCGCGCCCCTGGCACAGGATGCCCATCTCCCGCGCCTTGTGGACGATGTCGTGCACGGTGATGAAGTAGTTGGGGTAGTCCATCTTGGCGATCAGCCGCAGTTCCTCGCGCAGCTGGTCGGCGACCTTGGGCGACACGCCGTTCGGATAGCGCCAGGCCGCGCCCGCCCAGGTCAGGTCGGTCAGGTGCTGCATGGCCGTCTTGCCGGGCGGCACCGGTTCGTCCGGGTATTGTTCCTTCAGGTCGCCCAAATCGAAGCCGATGCGCTCGACGATCTCCATCGTGCGCTCCACCGCCTGCGGCCAGCGTTCGAACAGCCGGGCCATCTCCGCAGGGGTCTTGATATGGCGCTCGGCGTTGGCCTCCAGCTTGAAGCCCGCCTCGGTGATCGTGCAGCCTTCGCGGATGCAGGTCATCACGTCCTGCAGCGGCCGCCGCTCGGGGCCGTGATAGAGCACGTCGTTGGTGGCGACCATCGGCGCGTGGGCCTCGCGCGCCAGGTCCGACAGTCGTGACAGCCGCTTGAGGTCCCGGGCGGCGTAGGCCCGGCTGGCGGCCAGCCAGACCCGGCCGCGCAGCTCACAGGCCATGCGGGTCAGGTCGGTCTCGAAGGTCTCGTCCAGTTTGACCGGCGGCACGATCAGGGCCAGCTGGCCGTCGGCGTGCTCCAGGAAGTCCTTCCAGGAGAGGTGGCACTCGCCCTTTCCGGCCCGCCGTTGGCCCACGGTCAGCAGCCGGGTCAGGCGGGCGAAGGCCTCGCGGTCGGATGGGTAGCAGAGCAGGCTCGGCGTGCCGTCCATGAAGTCCAGCCGGCAGCCGGTCAGGGCGCGGATCGACAAGTCCTTGGCCGCCGTCCAGGCCCGCACCACCCCGGCCAGGCTGTTGCGGTCGGTGACGCCGACGGCGCTCAGGCCCAGGGCCTGACCGGTCAGCATCAGCTCCTGGGCGTGGGAGGCCCCGCGCAGGAAGGAAAAGTTGGTGGTGGCCTGGAGCTCGGCATAGGCGTTGGTTTTCATGGGCGCGCACTTGCCCCCACCTGGCCGCTAAGCGGCCTGTCGCGGCGAGGGGGCGGAGCCTCGTGCTGGGCGGCGGCGGGGCTCTTCCCCCCATGGGGGAAGACGGTCGAAGGCCCATAGGGGGCAGGTGCGCCGCTAACCGAACAGGCCATGCAACCACCACTTCGGAGCCTTCTCCCCGTCGCCGTACAGCCCGGCCCGAAAAATCCAGAACCGCTCGCCCGTCTCGTCCTCCACCCGGTAGTAGTCGCGCACCTTGCCCGGCCCGACCTCGTCGAAGGCCTTGCGCCACCACTCCTGGCCGATCCGCTCGGGCCCCTCGGCCAGGCGCACGCGGCGCGACTTGCCGCGCCAGCGAAACTGGACCGGCGGGTCGTCGGGCAGCTTGGCCAGCACCTCGATCGCCTCGGGGCGACGTAGCAGCCGGGACGGGCGGGGACGGTCGGGATCCCAGGCGGTTTCCGGTGTCGGATCCAGCGGCGCGGCGCGCTTCACCGAGCGTTCGGGCACATGGCTTTCATGGGGATCGGCTCGCCAGATCCGGTCTTCGCCGAGACGATTGATCAGCCGATCGACCAGCGGGGCCAAGCCCTCCTCCAGGCTGACCCCGGCCTCGGCGTCGAGGCTGCGTTGCGCGGCCGACAGCGGCTCGACGTCGGCGGCCCACAGGGTGACGACCTCGATCCCGAAGCCCGGATCGACCCTGTCCAGCTTGGGCTTCAGCAGCTTGGCGATCCGGGCGGCGTCGCGACCCGGCCGCGACAGCCCCACGCGCACCGGCTGGTCCTTGCCGTCCAGGCGGTGGAACACCAGCTCGAACCGCCGCGCCCCCTGCCCCTCGACCTCCAGCCGGGCGCACAGCAGGGCGCAGACGTCCCGCGTCACCCGCTCCAGGTCTTCCAACGCGCTGATCGGCTCGAAGAAGGCCAGGCGGTCGAACCAGGGGGTGACCGGGCGGCGAAAGGTCAGGGCCTCGCGGGCCGCGCCCAGGGCCTGGTCGATGCGCAGCACCGTGCTCAGGCCAAAGCGCTTGGCCAGTTGGGCGCGCGGCAGGGCCAGAAGCTGGCCGACGTGGAACAGGCCCAGGCGCGGCAACTGGGCCTGGGCCGCCTCGTCCAGGCGCAGGGCGGCCACCGGCAGGGACGCCAGCAGCGGCCCCTGCCCGCCGGGCAGGGCGATGACGCGGTCGGGCGCGTAGCGGGCCAGGGCCCAGGCCGCGCCGGGGGTGTCGGCGATCGCCCCCCTCGCCGGCGCGCCCCAGCGGGCAAGACGGTTCAGCAGGTCGTCCAGCATGGCCGCTTCGCCGCCCCACAGGTGCGAGACGCCCTCGATGTCGAGCAACAGGCCGTCCAGCCCGTCGATGGCCACGGCCGGCGAGAACCGTACGCACCAGTCGCACAGGATCTCCAGCGCCGCCCGGTCGCCGTCAGGGTCGTGATCGGCGGTGAACAGGTCGGGGACCAGGGCCGCGGCGTCGGCGGCCTTCTGGCCGACGTGAAGGCCGAGGGCCGCGGCCGCGTCGTCGACGGCGGCCAGGCGACGCGTTCCGCCCTCGGTGGCGATCAGGGCGACGGGCGGGGACGGCCTTAAAGGTCCTCCCCCTGTGGGGGAGGTGTCGGCGAAGCCGACGGAGGGGGGAGAATTAGGCCGCCGGCCAGCGGCAGGACCGGCCTTCCGATTACTCCCCCCACCGGTCGCTGCGCGACCGCCTCCCCCACAGGGGGAGGGTCTAGGCGGCGTGGCTGCGTTCGGGTTCGCCCGCCGCCACGTCGTGATCGGCCAATTGCGACACCAGACGGAAAGGATGCGGGCCATCGGCGGCCTCCGCTTGTTCGAGGATCCAGGCGCCGGGACGGCCGCCCCGGCAGCGTTCGAGTTCGACCCGCCAGCGCGGCGGACCCAAGCCCGGCTCGCCCGGCGGGGGCTGGCTGGGCGCCGCGGCGATCCGCCAGCGGGTCTGGACGGCCGAGCCCGAGACCTCCCGAACCTTTCCCACGAGCCCGCCATAGGGCCGTCTTCGCAGCAGCACCCCGGTCGAGCCGCGCCGCTCACAGGCCAGTTGCAGGCGGCGTCCGGCCTTGAGATCCGGCGTCTCGGCCTCGCCGATCGCGGCGGCGACGCCCACCGTGGCCAGGGCGTCCTCCAGCACCGACAGCACCTCGGCCTCGTCGCGGGCCCGGACCTGGATCAGGCGCTCGACGGGGAAGCCCAGATTGACCAAACCCGGCGCGTGAAGATCGTCACGACGCATCACCCAGACCACCGCGCCCGTGGCGGCCAGCGGCCGCAGCATCAGGGCGGCGAAAGCGGCGGGGGCCGCGCCGGTTTCTTCCTCCAGGCCCGAACCGCCCACCTCGTGCCAGCCGGCGCGTTGCAGACCACCGGCTGGAAAGCAGTCGTCGATGCGCGGATCGCCGAACGGCAGGACGGGAGGCGGAGTCCGAGTCCCCGCTTCCAGGGCGGCGATCTTGGCTCTCAAAGCCGAAAGGGCGGGTTTCGCCCCGGCCATCTCCACGTACTCCATGTTCCGCTTTTGTTCTGATCTTCCCCTACAAGGGAGTCAAGCGGCGTCGATCGGAGGGCTTCAAATGACTGTGGAGGCTAGAACCGCGCCGTCTTGCGCCACCACTGGCTGACCAGCATCGGTCCGAACGCCGCGCTGATCCCGCAGGCGTCGGCGAACAGGTCCAGCCACGAGGCGTCGCGGCCGACGAAGGCCTGCAGGACCTCGATCGCCGCGCCGAACGCCAGGATGACCAGGCCGATGCGGTGCAACCGGCTCTGCGGCAGGGCCAGGCTGGCCAGGATGCTGAGCACATAGAAGACGATGAAGTGCTTGGCCTTGTCCCAGGGGATCAGGCCGACGGTGTCGTCGCCGGGCAGCAGGGCCTTGGCCAGGGCGTAGGCCGAGGCGGCCAGGAAGACGATGAAGACCAGGCGGTTGATCTTGCGGGCGCGGAGGGACATCGGGGCTCCTGGCTGGACGCTCCGCACCTAGCCGGTCCGGCGAGGCTTGAAAATGGCCGGACGGCGTCTGGGGCAGATCGCCTCGCGGTTTGCACGGGATCTGCACCGCGTTCCCTCTCCCTTGCGGGAGAGGGTGGCCTCCGAAGGAGGTCGGGTGAGGGGTCGCACGAACGCAAACGCCGCGCCCAGCGGTCAGGCTGGACGCGGCGTTCAGTTTTGAGAGACCCCTCATCCGTCGGCTACGCCGACACCTTCTCCCACAAGGGGCCTGTTGCGTAATTGGCTGGCTGTGATTCCCTGGTCGTGAGGCTGGGAGGTCGTGATGGCGGTCAAGCGGACGGGTCAGTTTAGTTTTGCCGAGGCGCTGATGCCGACGGGCGCGGGG
>Ga0101941_1000838_pt1 | contig 35591 bp, 35 predicted proteins | sample DewCreD2012metaG_3_FD_75242 | JGI IMG/M metagenome (GOLD analysis project Ga0101941, IMG submission 75242) | Hot spring sediment bacterial and archeal communities from British Columbia, Canada, to study Microbial Dark Matter (Phase II) - Dewar... ...
GGTGGTGGTAGACGTCTCGATCGACCAGGGGGGGTGTATCGAGACCGCCCGTCCGACGACGCACAGCGACCCGGTCTATGCCGAGCACGGAGTGATCCACTACTGCGTCACCAATATGCCGGGCGCGGTGCCGCGTACGAGCACCTTCGCGCTGAGCAACGCGACGCTGCCCTACGGGCTGAAGCTGGCGGATCTGGGCTTCGTTGAGGCAGTCCGTCGTGATCCGGCGCTTGCCAAGGGGGTCAACGTTTTCCGTGGCCAGATCACGCACCCGTCGGTCGCCGAGGCATTTGGTATTTCGTATGCACCGCTTGACGAAATGCTCTAGAATGTGGGAAGATTGAGAGTTTTGGCAGTAGCTTGGTCTGCTGCATGATCGTAATAGTTCGTCTGTTCGGAACTGGTTGTGGCTATTTGGGGTGAGGCGAGGTTGCCCGATGATCGATTTTGCTCTGGAGAAGGAAGGGCGCGGTTGACCGTAGGGGGTAGCTGGAGGGGACGGATGCGAGAGCACATCGACACATTCCTGGTCTCGGTCGGTAAGGAGCGTGGCCTGTCTGCCAACACGGTTGCTGCCTACCGCAACGACCTCGAGCAGTTCGCTACGTTCCTCGGAAGCGCGTACCGCCTGGGTTCCTGGGCTGACCTCTCGCCAGCGGAGTTGGGCGACTTCATTGCTTACCTGCGCCAGCGGCAGTATGCCGAGACGACAGTCGCCCGCAAGCTGGCAGCGGTGAAGTCTTTCTGTCAGTTCCTCAAGGAGCAGGGCATTCTGGCGATCAACCCGGCTGATCGGCTGCCGTCGCCGAAGGTCGGGCGCTTTACCCCGCGAGCCATCACCCCTGAGGAAGTCACGGCGCTGATCACCGCGGCTTCCAGTGATCCCTCGCCAGAGGGGTTGCGCGATCGGGCGATGCTCGTCACGCTCTACGCGACAGGGATGCGGGTCAGCGAGCTGACCGCGCTCGATGTCAAAGATGTGGATCTGGAGCGGGGACTGGTCCGCGTAAACCGGAACCCGGAGCGACCGCGGTGGGTTCCACTCAACCCGGAGGCCATCGCGACCTTGCAGGAGTATCTGCAGACAGGTCGACCGCTTCTCGTGCAGCGGCCGGATGAGCCGGCGCTCTTCCTGAATCACCGCGGTAGCCGCTTGACGCGGCAGGGATTCTGGCTGATCCTCAAGCAGTACGCGGATCAGGCCGGTGTCCCAGAGGTAACGCCGCACACGCTGCGCCACTCCTTCGCGCTGCACGCGCTCAGCCAGGGATGCGAACTGCGCGAGCTACAGCGTATTCTCGGGCACGTCAGCCCGGCGACGACGCTGGTGTACCAGCAGTTGCTCCAGCAAGCGGCCACCAGCCCAGATGGTCACCTGTCGACCGGTTCCGCCTCGACCTACACTGAGGCGGTATCACAGGGCGTGACTGTCGTCCCTCACGAGTAGCTCGACACCTGTATCATCTTGCTGAGAGCGTCTGTTCCGCCCCTCGTGCCGGACGCCGAGGGGCGGAACGGTGATGCGAACGAACGCGCGCGACGGGAGAGCGCCTCGATGAATGCAGGTCAGCCGGCAACCGTGAGTCTCGATACGATCGCCTCACTGGCGAAGCGCCGTGGGTTCGTCTTTCCTGGTAGCGAGATCTACGGAGGGTTGGCGAACACCTGGGATTTCGGCCCGCTCGGCGCCGAGGTGAAGCGCAACATCAAGAATGCCTGGTGGGAGTTCTTCATCCAGCGCCGGGACGACATGGTAGGCCTGGACGGCGGCATTCTGTTGCATCCGCGCGTGTGGGAGGCGTCGGGGCACGTCGAGGAATTCCACGATCCCCTGGTGGACTGTCGCAACTGCAAGAGCCGCTTCCGTGCCGATACCCTCCTCGAGGAGCGGTTGAAGATCCCGGTCGAAGGCCTGTCGCTGGAGGACATGAGCCGGGCGATTCAGGAGCACCAGCTTGCCTGCCCGGTCTGCGGCAAGCGCGACTGGACACCAGTGCGACAGTTCAACCTGATGTTTCGCACCTTCATCGGCCCGGTGGAGGAACAGAGCACCCTGGTCTACCTGAGGCCCGAGACGGCTCAGGCGATCTTCGTCGACTTCAAGCAGGTTCTGCAGACGAGCCGGGTGAGGATCCCGTTCGGGATAGGGCAGATCGGCAAGGCGTTCCGCAACGAGATCACGCCGGGGAATTTCATCTTCCGGCTGCTCGAGTTCGAGCAGATGGAGATCGAGTACTTCATCCGGCCGGAATCCTGGCCCGAGACGTTCGAGCACTGGCTCGCTGAGATGGCCAGCTTCCTCAACTGGATCGGTCTCGGGGCTGATCGGATTCGCATGCGGGAGCATGGTCCGGAGGAGCTGTCGCACTATTCCAGAAGAACGGTCGATTTCGAATACTCCTTCCCCTTCGGTTGGAAGGAGCTGTGCGGGCTTGCCTACCGCACCGACTACGACCTGCGTCGGCACCAGGAGTTCAGCGGGGAGGATCTGACTTACTTCGACCAGGAGCGCAACGAGCGCTTCATCCCGCATGTGGTCGAGCCGACCATGGGCGTGGAGCGGCTCTTTCTGGCCCTTCTCGTCGATGCCTACCACGAGGAACCCGCAGTCGACGTAAACGGCAAGCCGTATACGCGGGTCGTGCTTCGCTTTCATCCGCGGATTGCGCCCTACAAGGCGGCGGTGCTACCGCTCATGCGCAAGCCGGAGCTGGTGGAGCGCGCGCGCGATGTGGCAGCCATGCTCCGCCAGCACTTCATGGTCGACTACGACGAGACGCAGAGCATCGGCCGTCGCTACCGGCGTCAAGACGAGATCGGTACGCCGTACTGCATTACCATCGACTACGAAACGCTCGAGGATCGTGCCGTCACGATTCGTGACCGGGATACCATGGAGCAGGTTCGGGTCCCGATAAGCCGGTTGGTCGAGGAACTGGGCCAGCGCCTGGCGGCTTCCTGAAGGCGCCGAGCCTGGGATCCCCCTTGCCACCGGGTGCAGGCAGGTTACACGTCGGATTGATCTCCGACCAGCCGGCGGTAGAGAGCATCGAGCTCCTCCTCAGAGAAGTAGTGGATGACGAGCCGGCCACCGTGCCTGCCTGGGCGCAGTTCGACCCGGGTGCCGAGCGCGCGCTGGAGGTCTTCCTCCAGGCGCTGCACCTCGCCTGGCGGGGGGCGTCGCGGCGGTCGACGAGATGGCGCGCGCTGCCAGCGGCGAACCAGTTCTTCCGTCTGGCGGACGGTCAATCCTTGCTGGATCACGATTGCGAGCGCGGCGAGCTGGTCGGCTGCTTGACTGAGCCCAAGCAGTGCGCGGGCGTGGCCCTCAGTAATCTGCCCGGCCGAGAGCGCTTCTTGTACCGGTGCGGGAGCCTGGAGTAGACGGAGGGTGTTGGCGACGGCTGCACGGCTCTTGCCGACGCGCTGCGCGATTTCGGCCTGTGTCAATTCGAACTCCTCGATGAGCTCGTGGTAGGCCTGGGCCTCTTCGATCGGGGTAAGGTCAGCGCGCTGGATGTTCTCGATCAGAGCGAGCTCGAGGGTATCACGCGGGCTAGCGTCCCGTACGATAGCCGGGATAGTCCGTAGCCCAGCGAGCCGAGCGGCGCGCCAGCGCCGCTCGCCGGCGACGAGTTGGTAGGGGACTTCACCGCTGGACCGGGCCACGACGACAGGCTGAATGACTCCGTGCACGCGGATAGAGTCGGCGAGTTCGGCCAACCCCTGCTCGTCGATCCGCTGGCGGGGTTGGCGGGGATTCGGGCCGATGGAGTCGATATCGATCTCCTGAATGCCGTTCGAGCTGGCCGGCCCCTGGATCAGCGCATCGAGGCCTCGGCCTAGTCCACCTCGTCGCTGTGCCATAGCGATCTGCCTGCCTCACCCAGTGGTCCACGCCCAGCCTGAGTCTAGCACGAGCGAGCCGGCTCAACGGCTATACTCCGACGCGTGCCGGCTAACCCGGCTGCCAAAGTAGATGAGGACACGGCGATGTACTGGATCGCGCAGCTCGTCGGGATCGCGCTGATCAGCGCGGTACTCAGTGCCTGGGCTCGTGGGGCACGAACCGATCGTCTGCTTCGGTTGCTGCTCCTGGCGCTGCTCTGGACGATCGCGCTGGGGCTCGTCGTGGCTGGGTTGGGGATCATGGTTGCTGGCGCGCGATTGCCGCTCGTCCTCGCTCGAGGGGCGGGCTATACCCTCACGATGACCGGCGTCGCGATGTTGCTTGCGCTGGTGGCGCCAGTGCGCCGGCTGCTCGCGCGGTTTCTCCCTTTCGATGCGGAGTCGGTTCCCGACCAAGTCGGCCTCGCGGTCTTGCTGGCGCTGATCGCCGGGAACTTGGCGGGATTGATCTGGCTCGCGGGCGATCTGCGCGTGGCACCGGTGTCGGTGGTTCAACTCGTGGGACAGTCGGTCACGCTCGTCGCTGTTGCCGCGCTCGCGGTCGGATTGGGGATCGAGCGAACCTGGGGATCGACGGTCCGCCGGTTAGGGTTCACTCGCCTCACGTGGGTGCAGGCCGCGACCGCGCTCGGCTTCACGGTGGCGCTGTTCGTCATTGCCGGCGCGGCGGGGGCGCTCACACAGTGGTTACAGCCGGAGCTTGCTCGCGAGATCGAAGATCGGCTCGTGCAGATGACGCAGGATGTGTCTTCGGTGAGCGGAGCGCTTGCCGTGAGCATCGCGGCCGGGGTCGGGGAGGAGACGCTGTTCAGGGGCGCCATTCAACCGCGCTACGGTATCCTCTTGACATCGGCGCTCTTCACCCTGGTGCACGTTCAGTACGGTCTCTCGATCATCACGGCGGGGGTCTTCGCCATCAGCTTGCTTCTCGGGCTCGAGCGCCGCTACCTGGGGACGACTGCCTGCATTCTGACGCACGCGACCTACAATGCCGTAGCGATTCTGCTCCAGAATCTCGCTCCCTAACGGGCTGGGCGAGCGCGGCGTGAGGGGTTTTAGAAGCTGCGCAATAGGCCGGTTCTCTGGAGGCGGACGGAGAACTCGGGACTAGGGCGTTGGCGTCTCGGTTGCCTCCAGCGGGATGGCGCCGTCCTCTGACCCGCTGGTGGTATCAGAGAGCTTCTCGGTTGCCGGAAACTGCTCCCAGGTCCCGCTCTCGAGCAGCATGTAGACGAAGCCACGATCGCTCAGCAGCAGGATACCGTGCTCGAACTCCTGAATCCGCGCGCCCTCTGCCATCAGGTGCGCCTCGGGTTCGATTGCGTAGCCCAGTGTCTGCTGAAGTGCCTGATCACGCCAGGCTGCGCCGAAGTAGCCCCCTGGGGACCAGAGGTTCGGCTCGACCTGCTGGGCGGTTGGCCAGGTGTCGGGCGTCCACGTATCGGGCACCGGGAACCACGTGCCATCGGCGACCAGAACGTAGATCGTGGCAGTATCGAACCGCTCGATCATCAGGCCCCGCTGGAAGTCCATCTCGGTAGCGCTCACGGTGTAGGCATGGCCAAGCGGCTGCCCGAGCTTCTGCTGAACCGGCTCGCTGCCCCAGTAGACCTGGCCGAAGGCGCCGGTGACCGGGATCGGCTCTGGCGTCTCCGGCACTGGCGTGGCGGTGAGCTCCGGCGTCGGGGTCGCTTCGGGCACCGGAGTGGCCTGAGGTGTCGGAGTCGGCTCAGGCGCTGGGGTCGGTTCTGGCGTCGACGTTGGTTCCGGCGTCGGGGTCGCTGCTGGCGTGGGGCTCGGTGCCGGCGGTGGCGGAGGCGTGGTGGCGGTCGCGGTCGAGGCGACAGGCTGCTGTGTCGGCTGCCGGGTTTGGGGCGGTGTACTTAGGGCTGGGGCAGGCGTCGGCGCCGGCGGCGGCGTTGGCTCCACCTGAGCTTGCGCGGGGCTCGGGGTCGGCGATGATGGGGCTGGCGTCTCCGTGGGGACCGGTGGCGGAGTCGGAGTGTTGTGGCCAGCGATCACACTCGTCGTGTGGAAGCGCAGTACCCAGTCCTGGCCGAGCGGGTGTCCCCACTGGTCCTGGGCACTGGCCAGAATCGCTACCGTGTAGACGGTGTCGGGGAGGAGCGATACTTGCTGCGTCTCGTCCGCTCCGATGATCAAGGTCGTTCCGCGCCAGCTAATCGGAAGTCGATCGCGCTCGGCGGCCGGCGCGATGCGCAGATTCTCGATGACCGACTGGTGATCCATCGGCTTGTTGAAGGTGATCTCGATAGGCTGGTAGATCGGCCAGAGCTGACCGTCTCTCGGTGAAGAGCCTGCGACGGCTGGCGGGAGGGCCCGCTGGTAGCCGAGGCTGAGCAGGAGCGCGAGGATCACGAGCACGGCGACACTGAGCGCTGCGGTACTGAAGCTCAGCCGGGGACGAAGTTTCCAGAAGGGACGCCTTCCGGTGTCCGCTCGGGGGCGCTCGATGGTCTCGTGCCACACTTGCTGGCGGAGCTGTGGGGGCGGCTCAGCCGGCGGCAGATAGCGTAGTCCTTCGCGGAGTTGTCGATATTCTTCGAGCAGGTTCCGACAATGCGAACACTCTGCGAGATGCTGTTGGAGCTGTGCCTCCTCGGTTGGGGTCAGCTCCCCGTCCATGAAGGCCGAGATCAGTGGCCTCATGGAGTCGCACTCGCGGGACTTCATGGTGGTGCCGTTTCCTCCACCGCTCGATAGATACGCCGGAACTCTTCCCGTGCTCGAAAGAGTACCGACTTCACCGCCGACCGCGACAGGCCCATTATCTGCCCGATCTCCTCACAGGAGAGCCCTTCGTATTCCCGAAGGATGAGGGCGAGCCGGTGCCGCGGGTTCATCTGGGTCAGCACTCGCTGAACCAGCTCTTGAGTCTCAGTGCGGATCGCCTCGCGTTCCGGATCTTCCAGATGCCCGTTGAGATGGAGATCCGGTTGCCCTTGCCCCTCCCATGGTAGCCAGCGAATGCGCTTTCGCCGGCGCAGAACATCGAGACACGCGTTCGCGGCAATCCGATGCAGCCAGGCTGAGACATTCAGATCGTCCGACGTCTGGGGCAAAGCCCGGTAAGCTCGAATAAAGCACTCTTGTGTCAGGTCGCTCGCGTCCTCGGCATTTCCCATCATGCGATAGATGAACTGGTAGATCGGCCGTTCATAGCGGAGAAAGATCGCCTCGAACGCGGCTTGGTCGCCCTCCTTTGCGCGATTCACCCAGCCGATCTCTTCGGCGGCGGACAAGGCGGCCGAGCCGTCCATGCCACGTCCTCCACTTTCCTTAAACGTGCAACGATGTCAATGGTTCTGCGGTTCTATGCAGCGTCGTCTCACTTCAGCATCAGCCTACTCGATCGAACCGGAGTTGTCAATAGATCACTGTACGTACGCCCCAGTTCGGCTTTCCGATGGACTCGCTGGCCGCCCGAACGAGGGTGCTAGAATCGGGGGAGACGCCGATCGTCGATGGAGGCGGCGGCCGCGCTCGCATTCCGGAGGTGAAGACATGGCGCACCCGTTTCTCGAACGGCTGTCCCGCGGCCCGATTCTCTGCGACGGTGCGATGGGGACACAACTGTACGAGCGTGGCGTTCCGCTGGACGCATGTTTCGATGAAGTCAACCTGTCCAACCCCAGCCTGGTGGTCGAGATTCATCGCGACTATATCCTGGCTGGTGCTGAGATCATCGAGACGAATAGCTTCGGCGCCAACCGGTTCAAGCTAGAGCCACACGGATTTTCTCACCTAGTGCGACAAATCAACCGGCAGGCAGCGCGCAACGCCCGCGAGGCGCGAGAGATTACTGGCCAGCCGGTGCTCATCGCCGGTTCAATCGGCCCAACCGGACGTACATTGGCCCCGATCGGAACGACGCCTCCGGAGGTGGTGCGCGACGCATACCGCGAGCAGATCAGCGCGCTGCTGGAAGGCGGCGTCGACCTGTTGATTATCGAGACCATCTTCCAACTCGAAGAGATGCGCCAGGCCGTCTTGGCTGCCTGGGATGTGTGTGACTTGCCGATCGTCGCCCAGATGACCTTCGCCTCGGACGGCCGGACTATCCATGGGCATACGCCGGAGGAGGTCATTCACACCCTGATGGAGCTGGGAGTGACCGTTGCCGGGGTCAACTGCAGTGTCGGGCCGCGGCCGACACTCGAAGTGCTCAAGCACATGCTCAGCGAATCCGGCGGTGCGATTCCGCTCGCTGGTCAGCCGAACGCAGGTTGGCCCCGGCATCTCGGCAACCGGGTCATCTTCACCGCCTCCCCCGACTACTTCGCCGACTACGCGCGCGAAGCCATCACGCTGGGCGTCAGCGTCGTCGGTGGCTGTTGCGGCACCACGCCGGCCCATATCCAGGCGATGCGCAAGGCGCTCGATGTGCTGGAGATTCCAGATATCCGGCGCCCTGCCGTGATCGAGGTTCGGACGCGCCGGCCGCGTGAATTGCTTGCAGCGGAAGGGCCAACCAGGCTGGCCCAGAAGCTAGGGAAGGAGTTCGTCGTCAGCGTCGAGATCGATCCCCCGAAGGGCCTGAATCCCCACAAGGCGCTGGCTGGTGCCCAGCTCCTCAAGGGAGCCGGCGTCGAGTTCATAAACGTGGCTGACAGCCCGATGGCACGCGTGCGAATGAGCGCGCTCGCTCTCTGCGCGTTGATTCAACAGCACGTCGAGGTCGAGACTATCCTCCACTTCACCACGCGTGATCGAAACCTCATGGGTTTGCAGTCGGATCTCATCGGCGCGCATGCGCTCGGTGTGCGCAACATTATCGCGCTTACTGGCGACCCGCCAACGCTGGGGAACTATCCCCAGGCTACGGCGGTCTACGATGTGGACTCGATTGGCCTGGTCAAGATCATTAAGCAGTTCAACCAGGGGATGGATGCAGGTGGAGCCTCGATTGGCCAGATGGCCAGCTTCACTGTGGCGGTGGCCTGCGATCCGACACGGCCCAACCTGGACGAGGAGATCGAGCGGCTGCACCGGAAGATCGAAGCCGGTGCCGATCTCGTGATGACTCAACCAGTGTTCGCGCTGAGCGTTTGGACTGACTTCCTGCGCAGCTACGAAGAGCGGTACGGCCCAATCCCAGTTCCGGTGCTGCTCGGCATCTTGCCCCTTCAGAGTCACCGGCACGCTGAATTCCTGCACAACGAGGTGCCAGGCATCACGCTGACTGAGGAGGCCCGCGAGCGCATGCGCCTGGCCGGCCCGGACGGGCGGCGAGAAGGGGTGCGGATGGCGCAGGAATTGCTGCTCGAGGCGCGCGAGGCCGTTCACGGGATATACATCATGCCCTCCTTCGGGCGCTACGAAGTTGCGGCCGAGGTTCTGGAGATCCTGCCGGATCGCCGGCTCCTGGCGGCAGTGCCGGGAGGGCAGCCCTCGTGAGCGTAGCGGAGCGCTGAACTTTAGGCCCGGTGCATCGTGAAGAGGTCGTTCTGCTATACTGCTAGGGTGTTTGCGCCTGCGTACCGGCAGGCCGGGGTCAGTCGCGAGCGAGAGCGTGGAGTGGGGAGTGGCTCATGGTCGACGTCGTGCGGAGCATCGCTGAGGAGTACACGCGAGCGGATATCCCACCGTTCAGCCCTGGCGATACGGTGCGGGTGCACTATCGCGTTGTCGAGGGAAACAATGTCCGCATCCAGCCCTTCGAGGGGGTAGTGATCCGCAGGCGTGGCGGTGGGACCGACGCCACCTTCACCGTGCGCCGGATCGCCGCCCATGGAGTCGGCGTCGAGCGGACATTCCCCCTGTACAGCCCGCTGATCGAAAAGATCGAGGTGATCCGGCACGGGAAGGTCCGCCGGGCGCGCCTCTACTATCTCCGGACTCGGACTGGTAAGGCGGCCCGGATCAAGGAGCGTCGCCGGCCGGCCGGCAGCTACCTGCGCTAGCTGTGCCCACGACTGTCCCGCGATTTGGGCATCACGAGCTCGCTTGCAGTCCCCGCTGTTGGGGTCAGTCCGCTGTGGTCCCCGCTTCAGGCCTTGCCGGGGGTTGAAGCCTTCCGACTTGGGCGGGAGCGGGGACGGCTACTTCTGGTCGTCCTCTGAAGTCCTCCATGCGCTTTGAGCGTCCCAGCGCGGACCGCGCGGTTGGGCACTGCTGGCGTCTTCAGAACCCCCCCAGCACGGCCGATCGACAGTCAATCGCTGGCCTCGCGTCTGTACCTCCCTGTGATACCGCGCTAGGATAGGGAGCCGGAGAGCCGGGCTACCGTCTCGATGGCCGGGCGAGTTGCGGACACGGGAGGGATGGCAATCGCGGGGGCCAGGAACGTGCGCGCTACGATGGTGGAGTCTCTCCAGCCGGATCCCGAGCTGGAGGCTGCATTCTGGCATCGGGGTAAACAGCGCGTGGTCGGGCTGGACGAGGTCGGTCGCGGCTGCCTGGCTGGCCCGGTGGTCGCCGCCGCCTGCGTGCTTCCGCCGAGCTTCGTCCCACCGCTGCCGGTACGTGACTCCAAGCAGCTTACCCGCGCGCAGCGCGAACTCCTGGCCCAGGTGATCCTGGAGCACGCGATCGCGGTGACGATCGGAGCAGCTTCGCACCGGGAAGTGGATCGCCTCAACGTCAGGCGCGCGACCGCGCTCGCGATGGCGCGGGCACTCCGTCGTCTCGGCGAGTGGGATCATGTCTTCTACGACGGTTTACCGATGCCAGAATTCTCATCGCCGTGCTTCACCGCAGTGGTCAACGGCGATGAGCGCTGCCTCTCGATCGCCTGTGCCGCGATCGTCGCGAAGGTGACTCGCGATCGGCTGATGGCGCGCTTAGCGCGTCGCTTTCCGTTCTATGGCTGGGAGCGCAACGCCGGCTATGGTACGGCCGAGCACCTGGCTGCCCTGGAGGCGCAGGGCGTATCTCCCTTCCACCGGCGAACTTTCTCCCCTGTGGGGCTGTCTCTCAATGCCACCCATCCCCGCCAGAGCTGTAGCGACCAGGATCTCGAGCGGTGAACCGCCAGCGCCACCTCGGGCGGCGGGGCGAGGAGCATGCCGCACGGTGGTTGCAGGAGCGTGGCTGGGTCATTCTGGATCGCAACTGGCGGGGATCGGCCGGCGAGCTCGACGTCGTCGCCCTCGACGGAGAGGTGCTGGTCGGGGTCGAGGTGAAGCTCCGTCGGGGCGAGGAGTTCGGTGCCGCCGAGGAGGCAATCACGCCGTCGAAGCTCACTCGGCTGCTCCAGACCACTTCCGAGTACCTCTTGCACCATCCTGAGCACAGTGAGCGCCTGTGGCGGGTAGACTTGGTAGCGATTACGCTGGACGCGCGGGGCAGAGTGCAGCGCGTGATTCACGTCGAGAACGCGGTAACCGGCGAATGAGCGAACACGGCGTGTGCCGGAACGCAGCGTGAGAGCGGAGCCAGGCGGTGAGGCTGAGCGAGGAGATCCGAAACCGGCTCGTGGCCGCTGTGGCAGAGCATGCCGACGCGATGATCGGCTTCGCCCAGCGGGCGGTGCAAACCCGGAGCTTGCCCGGCGAAGAGGAAGCGATGGCCCGGCTTCTGCGATCGGAGATGGAGCGCCTGGGCTATGACGAGGTCTGGGTCGACCGGGTGGGCAACGTGATCGGCTTGTTAAGGGGCAGTGGCGGCGGCAAGTCAGTGCAATTCAACTCGCACATCGACCATGTGCACGAGGGAGATCCGGCTCTCTGGCCGTACCCGCCCTACGCTGGCGTCATCGAGGGAGGAGTGCTTTACGGCCGTGCGGCGAGCGACGTGAAGGGCGCCCTGGCGGCGCAAGTCTACCTGGGGCCAGTGCTGCGCACTGCGGGGCTGCGACCTCGTGGTGACATCTTCATCACCGGAGTTGTGTTGGAGGAACTCGGCGGGTTCGGCACTGCCACGCTGTGCCAGGAGCTTCGAACCGACTACGCAGTGTTGGGCGAGGCGACCAACCTGGAGGTCCGGCGCGGGCATCGTGGACGCATTCTGGTCGAGGTTCGCTTCACCGGAAGATCGGTGCACGCCAGCGCACCTGAGCGGGGAGCTAATCCCCACTACGCCCTGGCTCGCTTTCTTCGGGCGCTCGAGGAGCTGCCGATGCGGAGCCACCCTGACCTGGGGCGCTCGACTGTGGCCCCGACGCTGATCGCGACCGATCAGACCAGCAGCAACGTGACGCCTGGGGTGCTGACACTCTCACTCGACTGGCGCAATGTCTCCTGCGAGGAGCCGGAGGATGTCGTGGCCCGGGTGCGCGAGCTCGCCCAAGCAAGCCTGACTCCCGGCGTGACATCCGAGGCGCAGGCAGTTGGACGCCGGGTTCGCAGCTACACTGGCCTCGAGGCGGAGATGCCACCGACACGCGGGTTCGTGCTTCCGGGGGAGCACCCGCTGGTGCGCGCAGCGGCCACGACACTGGGCGAAGTCTTCCAGCGCCAGGTGCCGGTGGGGCTGTGGCAGTTCGCGACCGACGGTGGACACCTCGCGCGGGCCGGCATCGCGACCATCGGTTTCGCGCCGGCAGAGGAGCGGTTCGCGCACACCGTAAACGATCAGGTAAGCCTGCACCAGTTGCGACAGGCGCTTCTCGGCAACGCGGCGCTCGCGCTCGCGCTGCCTGACGCCGAAGAAGGGAGCCCTCGATGAGCGCGTCAGCCGAAGCTCACCGCGCCGCGGCCCCGGAACAGGTGCGCTGCGCGGTCGTGACCGTCAGCGATACCCGGACGCCGGAGACGGATGCCAGTGGCGCGCTTATCCGGGAGGCGCTCGAGCGGCATGGGCACACCGTGGTGGCATACCAGATCGTGCCGGATGAGCCGGAGCGGATCGGACCGTTGCTCGACGAGCTGGCTGGACGCGGCGACTGCGACGCGATCCTGATCAACGGCGGCACCGGCATCGCCCGGCGAGACACGACGTACGAGGTGGTGGCGGCGCGGCTGGAGAAGCGGCTGGACGGCTTCGGCGAGCTCTTCAGGATGCTCAGTTACCAGGAGATCGGGCCGGCGGCGATGCTCTCGCGGGCGACGGCTGGGGTGTATCGCGACCGGATCGTAGCCCTGATGCCAGGATCGCCGAACGCGGTACGACTCGCGATGGAGAGGCTGCTGCTGCCCGAGCTGGCCCACCTGGTCTACGAGATGAGGAAGTAACGCGCAGGCGAGGAGTCGGCACCATGACGCGCGAGGCCAGGGCTGAGACGACGCGCTCACCCCAAGTGCTGCGGGGGATGCGCGATTTCTTGCCGCAACAGATGCTGCTGCGACAGGAGATCGTCGACCGCTTCAAGGCAGTGTTCGAGCGCTTCGGCTTCGAGCCGATCGACACCCCGCTGCTCGAGTACTACGAGGTCCTGGCGGGGAAGTACGGCGAAGAGGGCGAGAAGCTGATGTACCACTTCCAGGACCACGGTGGTCGGGAGGTGGGCCTGCGCTACGATCTGACCGTGCCCCTGGCACGCTTTGTGGCCGCGCACCGGCACGAGCTGACGTTCCCGTTCAAGCGCTACCACATCGGCCCGGTCTTCCGCGCTGAGAGGCCGCAGCGCGGCCGCTACCGGCAGTTCTGGCAGTGCGACGTCGACACGGTCGGCACTCGATCGATGCTGGCCGACGCCGAGGTACTCCTGGTCTGGATCGAGGCGCTCGCTTCCGTCAACATCCCGAATGTCGTCGTTCAGGTCAACCATCGCAAACTCTTGCAGGCGCTGGCCTCGCACGCGGGCGTGCCAGCCGAGCAGGCGCTCACTGTCTACCGAGCGATTGACAAGCTGGAGAAGATTGGCCCAGAGGGGGTTCGGGAGGAGCTACTTCGCCACGGTGTGTCCGAGCCGGCTGCGCAGGGAGTGCTGGGCCTGGTGCAGCTCCGCGGTGAGCCAGGTCCGGTTCTCGCCGAAGTACGCCAGCGCCTGGCCGGTGACCCGCAGGCGATGGAGGCGGTGGCCGAGCTCGAGGAACTCTTCCGCTACCTAGGTCTCCTCGGAGCTGACCCCCGGCGTTACGCGCTGAACCTGGCGCTAGCCCGCGGCCTCGACTACTACACCGGTCCTGTCTTCGAAGCGGTGGTCGAGGAACCGGCGATCGGTTCGCTCGGGGGCGCGGGCCGCTACGATGGGCTGATCGGCATGTTCCTGGGCGAGGATATTCCGGCCACCGGCGGCTCGCTCGGGCTCGAGCGAGTCGTCGAGGTGGTGCAGGAGCTGCAACTGCTCCATGCCCCGTCGACCGTGACCCAGGCGTTGGTGACGGTGTTCGACGACGAGAGCTGGGGTGTCGCGCTCGGGTTGGTCCAGGAGCTGCGCGCAGGCGGGGTCGCGGCCGAGGTCTACCTAGGCGAGCGGCGCGACTTGCGCCGGCAAGTCCAGTATGCGGATCGCAAGGGAGTGCCGCTGGTGCTGTTCTGTGGTCCCGACGAGCTAGCGGCCGGCGTGGTCACGATTCGCGAGCTGGCCAGCGGCGAGCAGCACCGGGTCGCCCGGGCTGACCTCGTGAGCGAAGTGCGGCGTCTCCTCGCTGCACGCGACCCTCGTTCGGCGACCAATTGAGGCGCTCCACCACTGGTTTCGGAGCCTGGTGCCGGGTAGATCGATCCTCCACGAGTTCGGCCATGTGCCTTCCTGGCAACTTGACGCTGGCGGAAGGCTGGCGCAGAGTAGCCGGGTGCGTGCAGGCGCGAGCATCTGCGAGAAAGAGGACGAGGCATGACTAGCGAGCCGATGAACCGGGTGATGGTTGTAGTGGCGCATCCGGACGACATGGAGTTCAGTTGCGGTGGCACGGTTGCGAAGTTCGCTCGTGAGGGGCGCCATATCGTCCTTGTCCAGTGCACGTCCGGTGACAAGGGCACCAACCGGCGGGATCTGACACCAGAGCAACTGGCCCGGCTGCGCGAGGAGGAGGAGCGCGAAGCCTGTCGTCGCCTGGGCGTGGCGGAAGTAGTCTTCCTGGGTCTCCCGGACGGCGAGCTCGTGCCCGATCTGGCCTTTCGCGAGAAAATCGTCCGGCAGATCCGCCTGCACCGGCCGGATATCGTCATCACGCATGACCCGTTCCGGCCCTATGCGCTGCACCCGGACCACCGAGCCGTCGGCATCACGACGGTCGACGCGGTCTATCCCACGGCCCGCGACCCGTTGTACTTCCCCGAGCACCTGAAAGAAGGGCTCGAGCCGCACAAGGTGGCCGAGCTCTGGCTGTTCGGAGCTGAGTATCCGGATCTGTACATCGACATCTCGGAAACGCTCGACGCCAAGGTGCACGCGCTACGGGCGCACGTGAGCCAGGTGGGCGAGGCGAAGGATCTGGAAGAGCGTATCCGCGAGCGAACCGCGGAGGTAGGAGCCAGCCAGGGCATCCCCTATGCCGAGGCGTTCAAAGTGATCAAAATGCGGCGCTAGCGACGGCTCTAGCCCTCACCCTCTGCCCCTCTCCTTCGCCATATGGGGGCGCGGCACGCGCTGGGGGTGAGGGGGAAGCGGCGTCCACGTCCTCCCTCCATCGGCATAACTGAGTGCTCCTCAGCTCTTTCAGGGCTTGACAGTGGATCGGTCGACCGCTAGAGTAGGAAGTCAGAGACAACCCGATAGCGCGAACGACGACGAACGGAGCGAGTACGCGCCAGAGCGGGGCCCAGCGAGCCGGCGGGTGGTGAGAAGCCGGTGCCAGCGCGGGCGCGGAATGGATCCGGGAGTTGCGCCCCGAACGCGACAAGCTAGTAGGCGGCGCCGGAGACTCCACCGTTACCTGGGAGCTGGGTATCGGATCGGGCAGTGGCCTGGTCCCGTACTCGTAGAGGTGGGATGCCCGCGTGAGCGGCATCCAACCAGGGTGGCACCGCGGAGTGAATTCAACCTCCGTCCCTGCTGGGACGGAGGTTTTGTTTTGGCTCTTGGCTCGCGAGAGGATTGCGCAGCATGGCGGAAGCGGTGGCCGCGCATCGAAGACATCGGACCTCGACGCCTCCGACTGCGGCCCGGTATCGCCCCACGCTGGCGGAGGTGGCCGCGCTGTCGGCTCGCGGTAACCTGATCCCGATCTACCGGGAAATCGTGGCCGACCTGGAGACGCCAGTCTCCGCCTTCCTCAAGGTCGCTCGCGGTCGCTATGCCTTCCTCCTGGAAAGCGTCGAAGGCGGGGAGCGGCTCGCACGCTACTCCTTCATGGGCGCCGACCCGTTCCTGACGCTGGAACTCCGCGACGGCCAGGCGGTCGCTCGCTTCCACGGCCATCGCGAGTCGGCTGAGGTGACCGGTCCACCGGTGGCGTTCGGTGGGCTCGACTATTATGGGTACCCCGCGAGCGAGCACCGGTTCACCTTCGGTGACCCGCTGGTCGCGCTGCGCCAGTACCTGGAGCCGTACCAGACCGTTTCACTGCCCAGCATGCCTCGCTTTCTGGGGGGTGCAGTCGGTTACCTCAGTTACGAGGCTGTCCGCTACTTCGAGCGCCTGCCGGTTGCCCCGGTCGATCCGCTAGGCTTCCCTGACGGCTTCTTTATGTTCGTCGACTCGATGCTGGTCTTCGACCATCTGGAGCGAACGATCAAGGTCGTCAGCCACGTCCACGTCGACGAGCGGACGCCGCTCGAGCAGTCCTACGGTGAAGCCGTGGATCGTATCGAGCGACTGGTGGCCCGTTTGAACGGCCCACTTCGGACACCGCTCGGGCGAGAGCCGATCGACGAGCGTCCGTTGCCGGACCGCCTGGTTCCGAACGTCGATCAGGCGACATATGAGGCAATGGTCGGCCGGGCTAAGGAGTACATCGCAGCCGGCGACATCATTCAGGTCGTTCTGTCCCAGCGGCAGGCGCTGCACACTGGGGCTCACCCGTTCACCGTCTACCGCGCGCTGCGCCGGGTGAATCCCTCGCCCTATATGTTCTTCCTCCAGCTCGGCGATGACCACCTGATCGGCTCGTCGCCGGAGATGCTGGTCCGGCTCGACGGCGACACGTTGCTGATGCACCCGATCGCTGGCACGCGGAGGCGTGGCCGCACCGACGAGGAGGACGAGGCGCTGGCTAACGAACTGGCGAACGACGAGAAGGAACGGGCCGAGCACATCATGCTGGTCGACCTCGGCCGCAATGACATCGGCCGGGTTTCTCGACCCGGCACGGTCCGCGTGCCCAAGCTAATGGAGATCGAGCGCTACAGCCACGTGATGCACCTGGTGAGTCACGTCACCGGGACACTGCACCCCGATCTCACCGGGTTGGACGCGCTGCGCGCGTGCTTCCCGGCGGGCACGGTTAGCGGCGCGCCGAAGATCCGCGCCATGGAGATCATCGCCGAGCTCGAGCCGGAGCGACGCGGCCCCTACTCAGGGGCGGTCGGCTACGTCGACTTCGGTGGCAATCTGGATACCGCGATCACGCTGCGCACGATCGTGATGCGCGGTCAGACGGCATATCTCCAGGCCGGCGCCGGCATCGTCGCCGACAGCGTGCCGGAGCTGGAGCACAAGGAGTGCCATCACAAGATGCGGGCGCTGGTGCGCGCGATCGAGCTGGCGGAGGAGATGGAGCGAGAGCTCCGGGAGGGCGGCACACCATGATCCTCTTGATCGACAACTACGACTCATTTACCTACAACCTCTTCCAGTACTTGACCGAGCTGGGAGCCGACGTGGTCGTCCGGCGGAACGACGCGATCACCGTCACGGAAGCCGAAGCGCTGGCACCTGACGGCATCGTGATCTCGCCGGGGCCATGCACCCCGCGCGCGGCCGGGGTGTCGGTTCCTCTGATCCGCGAGCTCGCCGGCCAGATACCGATCCTGGGGGTCTGTCTCGGTCACCAGGCGATCGCGGAGGCGTTCGGCGGTCGCGTGGTACGAGCGCCCAGCCTGATGCATGGCAAGACCTCGCTGATCTACCACGACGGGCAGGGAGTCTTCGCCGGGCTGCCCTGCCCGTTCGTCGCCACGCGCTATCACTCGCTGATCGCGGAGGAGGCGAGCCTGCCCGAGGTGTTGGAAATCAGCGCCCGTAGCGAGGACGGGTTGATCATGGGGCTTCGCCACCGCACGGGGGCGATCGAGGGCGTGCAGTTCCACCCTGAGTCGATCCTGACCGAGGTGGGCAAGGACCTTCTGAAGAACTTCCTGCAACTGGTCGAAGCGCGTCGTCAGACCGGACAAGCGCCGGCTCTGGTCGCTACGGGAGGTGAGGGATGATCGTCGACGCGATTCGCAAAGTCGCCGGTGGGGAAGTGTTGACGCAGGCGGAGGCTGCCGAGGCGATGGAAGCGATCATGACCGGCGAGGCGACGCCGGCCCAGATTGCCGCGCTGGTCACTGCCCTGCGCCTGCGCGGCGAGCGCGAGGAGGAGGTAGCTGGCTTCGCCCAGACGATGCGCCGCCATGCCGTGCCGGTCGCCCTCTCGCTCCAGGATCCCGTCGTCGACAACTGCGGAACAGGGGGAGACGGCGCCCGGACGTTCAACATCTCGACGGCGGCCGCCTTCGTGGTCGCCGGCGCGGGTGTGCCGGTCGCCAAGCACGGTAATCGGGCAATGTCGAGCCACAGCGGCTCTGCCGACGTGCTCGAGGCGCTCGGCGTGCGGATCGATCTCGGGCCGGACGCGGTCGCCCGCTGTGTTCAAGAAGTCGGTATCGGCTTCATGTTCGCGCCGCGCTTCCACCCGGCCATGCGCCACGCGGCGCCGGTGCGTCGTGAGATCGGCATCCGCACCGTCTTCAATGTTCTGGGGCCGCTGACCAACCCCGCAGGGGTGCGGCACCAGCTCATCGGCGTCGCCATGCCCGACCTGGTGGAGATCGTGGCCCGGGTGCTGGCGCTGCTCGGGACAGAGCACGCGCTGGTCGTGTACTCGGGCGACGGTCTCGACGAGCTGAGCCTGGGTGCTCCTAACCGGGTCTATGAGGTCCGTGCCAACGGCTCGACGACAGTGCACCAGTTCACGCTCGAGGCCGCCGAGCTGGGCTTAACTCCCGTCGCCTCGGAGGCGGTGCGGGGAGGCTCGGCCGCCGAGAACGCGGCGCTGATTCGCCGGGTGTTGCAGGGCGAGCCGGGGCCTGCGCGCGAGATCACGTTGCTCAACGCGGCGGCAGCCCTCTACGCGGCCGATAGCGCCTCCTCGCTCGGGGAGGGTCTTCTGCTGGCGGCACGATCGATCGACAGCGGCGCCGCGCTCGCCCGCTTGGAGGCCTTGATCGAGCTTTCGAACCGGCTGATCGAGGCCGAGGTGCAGGTCTGATGGCACGAGAGCAGGCGACGTTTCTCGACCGCATCCTCGAGCGGACACGCCAGGATTTGGCCAGGCGCCAGGAGGCTCAGCCGCTCGCCGCACTCGAGCGAGCGCTGGCCGCCCGGCCGCCCTCGGTACCCTTCGCCGCCACGCTGCGCGGCGAGCGTGTCCGGGTGATCGCCGAGGTGAAGCGTGCTTCACCTTCGAAGGGACCGATCGCGCCGGGGGTCTCCGCCGAGGCAGTGGCACGCGACTATCTGGCGGGTGGTGCGGCAGCGATCTCCGTGCTGACCGACGAGCCGTTCTTCCAGGGCTCACTGGCCGATCTGGAGACTGTGAGCCGCCTCGCACACGCCGCGTGGCCACCTCGACCGGTGCTGCGCAAGGACTTCATCGTGGATCCGCACCAGGTGGCGGAGGCGCGCGCCCACGGCGCCGACGCGGTGCTCCTGATCGTGGCCGCGCTCTCAGACGGTAGCCTCCGCGAGCTGATGGCGGCAGTGCGCGACTACGGGCTAGAGGCCCTCGTCGAGGTGCACGACGAGGCGGAGCTCGAGCGAGCGCTCGCAGCGGGGGCCCAGGTTGTCGGGATCAACAACCGTGATCTGCGTACCTTCATTGTCGATCTGTCGGTGAGCGAGCGACTCGCGCCGCTGGTGCCGCGCGATCGGGTCGTCGTGGCGGAGAGCGGCATCCACAGTCGCGCCGATGTCGAGCGCCTGGCGGCCGTGGGGGTGCACGCCGTTCTCGTCGGGGAGTCGCTGATGACCGCGCCGGATCGGCGGGCAGCACTGGAGGCGCTATGCCGGTGAGGCCTGGCATCGTCAAGCTCTGCGGGATGCGCACTCCCGAGGACGCGCTGGCTGCGGCCGCGGCCGGAGCCGACCTGATCGGGCTGGTCTTCGCGCCGAGCAGGCGCCAGGTCTCGCTTAGCCTCGCCTGCGCCATCGTCCAGGAGCTCGAAACGTTACCGGCCCGACCGGCCGTCGTCGGGCTCTTCGTGAACGCGCCGGCCGCCGAGGTGCTCCGGCTCGCCGAGACGGTGCCACTCGACCTGATCCAGCTCTGTGGCGATGAGCCAGCGGCCTACTTGGACAGCTTGGATCGCCCGGTGCTCCGCACCCTTCGTCTTCGCCCCGACATTACCAGCCGCGAGGCACGTGCACTGGCTACTACGTATTTCGAACGTTCGCGCCCGCCGCGCGCCCTCGTGGTCGACGCGCACGTGCCCGGGCAATTCGGCGGCACGGGCACCCTGGCAGACTGGGAGCTTGCGGCGGAACTCGCCACGGAGTTCCCGGTTGTCCTGGCCGGAGGGCTACATCCAGGCAACGTCGCGCAGGCGATCGCCAGGGTGCGCCCGGCTGGGGTGGACGTCTCCAGCGGCATCGAGACCCAAGGGCGCAAGGACCCTGCCAGAATGCGCGCCTTCGTCGTGAGAGCCCGCGCGGCGTTCGCCGCTCTGGATGAGGAAGCTCGGGATCTCTCCCTTGAGCCGCAGCCGACCGTCGTCTGGAAGGAGGAGTTATGACCCTCGAGACGAGTACACGACCGACCTCCCAGTTGCCGGACGAGCGCGGGCGCTTTGGACAGTTCGGCGGCATCTACGCGCCAGTGACGCTGTTGCCGGCCATCGAGGAGTTGATCGAAGCCTATAACGAGGCGCGCCAGGATCCAGCCTTCCAGGCCGAGTTCGAGCGGCTGCTCCGGCACTACGTGGGCCGTCCGACGCCGCTCTACCACGCGGCCAAGCTGAGTGGGGAGGTCGGTGGGGCGCAGATCTACCTGAAGCGGGAGGATCTGGCACACACCGGCGCGCACAAGATCAACAACGCGGTCGGCCAGGGGTTGCTCGCCAAGCGGATGGGCAAGCCGCGCGTGATCGCCGAGACGGGGGCGGGCCAGCACGGCGTCGCGACGGCGACGGTCTGCGCCATGCTCGGCCTCGAGTGTGTGGTCTATATGGGCGAGCTCGATATCCAGCGCCAATCCCTCAACGTGTTCCGCATGAAACTGCTGGGCGCCGAGGTAAAGGCCGTTACCTCGGGCAGCCGCACGCTCAAGGACGCGATGAACGAGGCGATCCGGGACTGGGTAACCAATGTCCGCACCACATACTACCTCATCGGCTCAGTCGCTGGCATGCACCCCTATCCGATGATGGTGCGTGACTTCCAGTCGGTGATCGGGCGAGAGACACGGCAGCAAGCCCTGGAGCTGTGCGGCCGTCTGCCTGACGCGATCGTTGCCTGCGTCGGAGGCGGCTCGAACGCGATGGGGATCTTCTACCCCTTCCTGGAGGATTCGGAAGTCGAGCTGCACGGAGCCGAAGCGGCCGGCGAGGGGATCGAGACCGGCCGGCACGCTGCCAGCCTGACAGCCGGGCGCGTCGGGGTGCTCCACGGCTCCCGCTCATATGTGTTGCAGGACGATGATGGGCAGATTCTGGAGGCGCACAGCATCTCGGCCGGGTTGGACTACCCGGGTGTCGGGCCGGAGCACAGCTACCTGAAGGAGATCGGCCGCGCGACGTACCACCCGATTACGGACCGCGAGGCGCTGGAGGCGTTCCAGCTCCTCTGTCGCACCGAGGGGATCATACCGGCCCTGGAGCCGGCGCACGCGGTGGCGCTGGCGGTTCGCCTGGCCGCGGAGCGCAGCCCAGACGAAACTATCGTGGTCAATCTCTCTGGTCGTGGCGACAAGGACATGCACACGGTCGCGCAGGCGCTGGGGGTGACCTCATGAGCGGAGTGCGACAGAGCCGTATCGCGGAGACGTTCGACCGGCTTCGGAGCCGGCGCGAGATCGGGATCTTCCCCTACTTGACCGTGGGCTTTCCGGAGCGCGAGAGCACGCTCCAGCTCGTGCCGGCGCTGGTGGAAGGTGGGGCAGCCGCGATCGAGCTGGGTATTCCCTTCTCCGATCCCCTGGCCGACGGGGTAACGGTTCAACGCGCGAGCCAGATCGCGCTCAGCAACGGGGTGACGGTGCGCTTCTGCCTCGAGACCGCGGCCAGCCTGCGCCGGTCGGGCGTTGACGTGCCGCTCGTCTTCATGGGATACTTCAACCCACTGCTCCAGTTCGGGCTGGAGCGGTTCGTGTCTGCTTGTGCTGAGATCGGCGTAGACGGGCTGATTATCCCTGATCTGCCGCCGATCGAGAGCGACGAGCTGGCCGCGATCTGCCACCAGTACGGGCGTGATCTGATCTTCATGGTCGCACCGACGAGCACCGATGCGCATCTCCAGGCCGTCGCTCGCCAGGCGAGCGGGTTCGTGTACTGTGTCTCGCTGACTGGCGTGACCGGGGCTCGCGACCGGCTCGATGCGGGCGTCGGTGCCTTTCTCGCGCGCGTGCGGCGCCATATCGATCTTCCGTTGACGCTCGGTTTCGGCATCGCCCGTCCAGAGCACGTGCAGGAAGCGGCTTCAGTCGCCGATGCTGTGGCCGTCGGCAGCGCGCTGCTCGAGCGGATCAGTCAGGCTGCGCCTGATCGGCAGGTCGAAGCGGCGCGATCGTTCATCGAGTGGCTGCGCTCACCGTTGCTATCGAGCGCGGGGTGAGACGATCACTGGGAGGGGAAGGGCATGGGCTGGTGCCGGGGCATCCGCGGGGCGACCACGGTGGAGCGAAACGACGCGACCGATATGCTGGAAGCGACGCGGGAACTCCTCACGGCACTGGTCGAAGCCAACGGCATTCAACCCGACGATGTGGCCAGCATCATCTTCACCACCACCCCGGATCTCACCGCGACCTTCCCGGCCGTGGCCGCCCGCGAGCTCGGCTGGGTCCACGTGCCGCTGCTGTGCGCGCACGAGATGGACGTGCCGGGGGCGTTGCGAGGAGTCATCCGGGTCCTGATGCACGTGAATACAGAGAAGTCGGCTCGCGAGATCAAGCACGTCTACCTGCGCGGGGCGCGTGAGCTGAGACCGGAGTGGGCGTTCGACGGTTCGTCGCACTAGCATCCGGAGGACCGGTTAGGGAGGGGGCATCGATGATCGTCGTCATGGAGCCCGGCGCGACGCAGGAGCAGATCGAGACAGTCGTCAAGCGCGTGGCCGAGTTCGGCTTCGGCACCAAGATCGTCATCGGTGCCGAGCGCTCGATCGTGGGCGTGCTGGGAGCGCCACTGCCGGATACGCTCAAGGAGGCATTGGAGCTCCTCCCCGGCGTGGAGGAAGTGGTCCGGATCACCAAGCGGTATAAGCTGGTCAGCCGCGACTTCCACCCGATCGATACCGTTGTCCACGTCCGCGATGTTGCCATCGGCGGGAACGAAGTTGCGGTTATCGCCGGGCCCTGCTCGGTCGAGAGCGAGGAGCAGATCATCGAGACGGCGCGGGCAGTAAGGGCGGCTGGCGCCCGGCTGCTGCGCGGCGGCGCGTACAAGCCGCGCACCTCTCCGTACGAGTTCCGTGGCCTCGGCGAGACGGGACTGAAGTATCTCGCCAAGGCGCGCGAGGAAACCGGATTGCCGATCGTCACCGAGGTGCTGAGCCCGCAGGATGTCGACCTGGTGGCCGAGTACGCCGACGTGCTGCAGGTGGGCGCTCGCAACTGCCAGAACTACCTGCTCCTGGAGGCCGTGGGCAAGGCGAAGAAGCCGGTCTTGCTCAAGCGCGGGATGTCCGTCCAGATTGAGGAGTGGCTGCTCGCGGCCGAGTACGTGATGGCCCAGGGGAACGAGCAGGTCATCCTCTGCGAGCGCGGCATCCGCACATTCGAGACGTTCACGCGCAACACGCTTGACCTAGCGGCTGTGCCGGTCGTCAAGCGGCTGAGCCACCTGCCGATCATCGTCGACCCCAGCCACGGCACCGGGCGCTGGTACCTGGTACCCTCGATGATGCTGGCCGCGGTCGCTGCCGGAGCCGACGGGTTGATCGTCGAGGTTCATCCGAACCCTGACCATGCCCTCTCTGACGGCGCGCAGTCGCTGACCTTCGAGAACTTCGCGACGGTGATGCCGCGGTTGGCAGCGGTCGCCCAGGCGGTCGGCCGTTCATTGCCGTTGCCCCAGGTGCCGGAGGCTGAGACTGCGCTCTCCCCGGCCGATTAGGTTGGTGCACTCGATGGCAAGCTCTATCGATGACGTGCTGGCCCAGATTCGTTTCGACGAGCGGGGCCTGGTGCCTGCCATCGTTCAGGACGCCGCGACTGGCCAGGTTCGCATGCTCGGGTATGCCAACGCGGAGGCGATCGAGCGAACGCTCGCGACCGGCCTGGTGCACTTCTGGAGCCGTAGCCGGGAGCGCCTCTGGATGAAGGGCGAGACGTCGGGCCACACCCTCGAGCTGGTCGAGCTTCGCCCTGATTGCGACGGCGATGCGCTGCTCATCCGGGTGCGCCCGCGTGGGCCGACCTGCCACCTGGGGCGGGAGAGCTGCTTCGACTCCGAGCCGCTGGCGCGCGGTTCGGTTCCCCAGCCAGCGACCGTGCAGGTGATCGAGGACGTCGCGAGCGTGATCGCTGCGCGCCGGCGCGAACCGCGCGCTGGCTCGTACACCAGCTACCTCTTCCAGGAAGGCATCGACAAGATCGCCAAGAAGATCGGGGAGGAATCGGCCGAAGTCATCATCGCGGCTAAGAACGCCGACGCTAGCGCGCTCGCGAACGAAGCCGCCGATCTGCTCTATCACCTCCTCGTCTTGCTGGAGGCAGCGGGGGTCGACAGAACGCAGGTTTGGTCCGTCTTGCGCGAGCGGCGGGGCCGGCCGCAGCCGGATCAGGGCTCCGTGTCCTCGTAGTAGAGCGGGGGACGCACGGTCATCCGGCCGCGCTCGAGATCTACGTCTAGAATCACTGAGCGGAGCGCGGGGAGCAGAGTCTCGCCACGGCCGCCGCGAACCACGTAGACATCGTTGGCGCCGGTCTCGATGATCTCGACCAGCTCGCCGAGTGACTCGCCGGCCTCGTTGACCACCTCGAGTCCGAGAAGCTGGAACTGGTAGTACTCGTCCTCTCCGAGCGGGGCAGCCTGTTCCAGGTCGATGCGCACGATTTGGCCACGCAACTCCTCGGCTGCCTCGCGCGTTGCGATCCCCTCCAGCCGAAGCACGGCGATGCCGCCCTGGAGCCGCGCGCCGAGGAGACGTCTGGGGCTCTCTTCGCCCTCGAGATAGACGCGCTCGAGCTGGGGGATCCGCTCCGGGAAGTGTGTCCAGATGCGCAGGCGCACATCCCCACGCAAGCCGGATGCGCCCACGATCCGACCGATCGAGAGCTGCGTCGTCGGGTTCTCACGCTTCGGTGGCAGGTTGCTGCTCCGGCTCGATCTGGTCATCGATCGTCAAGCTGGCGTGTACCCCGTAACGAATAGCGGCGATGCTCAAGAGGGTTCGCATGGCCCGCGCGATGCGTCCCTCACGACCGATCACCTTGCCGAGCTGATCAGGCGCTACCGAGAGACGGATGATCACTGCCCGGCCGCGGCGGCGCGATCTGATCTGGATGGCGTCGGGCCGCTCAACGAGCTGGCTGGCCAGGTACCGGATCAGGCCGCTCAGCTCGCTCACCGCTCGCTGTGGATCGGCGGCGCGGTCGGGAGGACGGCCGGGACGCCGCTGGTAGGGCCGGGCCGGGCCTGTGCCGGACATGGCCCGTACCTCGTGCTAGAGCGACTGCTCGGCAGCAGCCTCGGACGGCGCCGCCGACGCAGCCGGCCCCGACGACTTCTGTGAAGACGCCGGCTTGTTGGCCGCCTCCGGCTGGCGGCCGGGCAACACACCGGCCTTCACGAGGATCGAGCGCACAGTCTCGGTCGGCTGGGCGCCGTGCTCCAGCCAGTAGCGCGCGCGCTCAGCGTTCACCTGGATCGTCGCCGGCTCGGTTCGTGGATTGTAGTAGCCGACTGCCTCGATAAATCGGCCATCGCGTGGCCAGCTCGCCTCCGCCGCCACGATGCGGTAGTGTGGCTGGCCCTTCCTTCCCATCCGCCGCAGTCGCAGCTTGATCATCGTCTCCCGACTCCAACCCCTCGTGTGATCCCGACACGCTCATTGTCTCGGTGCGCGAAACAGGGGCGCTCCAGCAGACTCCAGGTGCGCAAACGCAACGGGAGCGCCCGCAACTCTGAACTGTAGCAGAGTATTCGAACCGACGTCAAACGACTTCCGGCATCTGTTGCGCGTGGCGCGACACTATGCTATCGTGAGGATAGCAAAGCGATCCCTGCGACCGGGGTAGGCGAGAACGCGCTGCGCTTCGATGCGCCGGTCCGAAAGGAGTAGCGCTGATGGCAGCCCAAGTGCTGGTGCAGCCGGAGATCCAGGACGACCGCGCGGTACCCCGGGCCGGAGAGCGCATTACTCGCGACGCCTACGGTCGCCCGATTACCTACCTGCGCGTTTCCCTCACCGACCGCTGCAACCTGCGCTGCGTTTATTGCATGCCGGCCCACGGGGCGAAGTTCGCGCCGCGCGAGGAGCTGCTGACCGACGAGGAGTTGCTGACCGTCATCCGGGCGGCGGCCAAAATCGGATTCAGTAAGATCCGCTTGACCGGCGGCGAGCCGACGATCCGGCCCCACGTGGTCGACCTCGTGCGCGAGATCGCCCGCATCCCCGGCATCGAAGATATCTCGATGACCACGAACGGGCTGTTGCTGGAGCGCATGGCGCACGACCTCAAGGCGGCTGGTCTCAGGCGTATCAACATCAGCATCGATACCCTCGATCCCATCCGCTACAAGGTGATGACTCGCGGGGGCAAGATCGAGAAGGTCTGGGCAGGGATCGCGGCGGCCGAGGACGCGGGCCTCACGCCGATCAAGCTGAACGCGGTGGTGGTGCGCGGCATGAATGACCACGAGGTGCCGGATCTCGCCGCGCTGACCATCGATCGTCCCTGGCAGATGCGCTTCATCGAGGTAATGCCGCTCGAGGGGGTCGCTGACGTCCACGACACCGGATTGGTACCGACTGCCGAAACGATCGAGCTGATCGAACGAGTCCACGGCAAACTGATCAGGCTGGAGGCGCCACTCGGCGACCCGGCACGGGTCTACCAGATCCCCGGCGCGCGGGGGACGCTCGGGTTCATCAGCCCGGTGAGCGAGCCGTTCTGCGCCTTCTGCAACCGCATCCGCCTGACGGCCGATGGCAAGCTGCGCCTCTGCCTGCTGCGCAACGACGAGGTGGACGTGCGCGAGATCCTGCGCTCCGGCGGGACGGAGGACGACCTGATCGAGCAGATCCGGTTCGGCGTCTGGCGCAAGCCGTGGGGCCACGGGCTGCGCGAGGGCGACCGGAACACCGGCCGGGGCATGAGCCAGATCGGCGGTTGATTTGGCCCCTGCTGGCTGAGGCGCTCTCCTAGTCGGCACGTCTGCTCTCCCGCCGCAGTCCTCTACGCTCTTTCCGTTTCGGGCAACCGTCAGGCCCGGCAAACCCGTGGGCGCGGCGACAAGCCTCTTCTCGTCCGGTGCGTGCCACTCGCCTTCCTGCAATTGACCGTGCCGAGCCAGCCTGCTAGCCTGCGGCACGAAGGCTGCCGGCCTCTGCCGGAACGTCATCCTTCGAGCGGGAGGAGTGGCCGGCGAGTTGCCCGGGGTGTCGTGGCGAGGGGAAGGTGGCATGAGCGCGACCAATCTGGTGCGTGAGAAGCTTGTCCAAGCGACCCAAGTGCTGCAAGAGCTCGACCTCGATCTCTGGTTGCTGATGGCGCGGGAGAGCGACGTGATCGGCGACCCCAGCTTGCCGCTGGTGGTCGGCACCAGCGTGACCTGGGAGTCGGCCTTCCTGATCACGCGGACGGGCGAGCACACCGCGATCGTCGGCACCGGCGACGTCGAGAACATCCGCCAGACGGGCGCTTGGGAGCACGTGGTCGGCTACGTCGAGGGCGTGAGCCGGCCGCTGCTCCAGGCGCTCGAGCGCTACGACCCGCGCACGATCGCGCTGAACTACTCGCGCGACGACGTGCTGGCCGACGGGCTGACCCACGGGCTCTATCTCCTGCTCCAGGATCTTCTGGCGTCCACGCCGTACTGGTCGCGAGTCGTCAGCGGCGAGGACGTCGCCAGGCGGGTGCGCAGCCGCAAGTCGCCAGAGGAGCAACGACGCCTGCGCCAGGCGGTCGCAACAACGCTCGAGATCTGGGACGCCCTGCGGGCCTGGCTGCGGCCGGGCTTAACCGAGCGGGAGATCGCCGCGTTCATGCACCGGCAGGTGCGTGAGCGAGGGTTGGAGACAGCCTGGGATCCGCATTACTGTCCCACGGTCACCGCCGGCCCGGACTCCCCGGTCGGCCACGTTGGTCCCACCGACATCGCCATCCAGCGTGGACAGCTCCTGGCGATCGACTTCGGCGTGCGTCAGGAGGACTACTGTTCCGACCTGCAGCGGACGTTCTATTTCCTGGCCGAGGGTGAGACAGCCGCGCCGGAACCGGTGCTGAGGGCGTTCGATCTGGTCTCGGGCGCCATCCAAGCGGCCGCCGAGGCGTTGCGCCCCGGCGTGATGGGATGGGAGGTCGACCAGGTGGCCCGCGAGATATTCGCGCGGGCCGGAGCCGAAGAGTGGAAGTTCGGCCTCGGACACCAGGTCGGGAGAGCCGTCCACGACGGTGGCTGCCTGCTCGGGCCGCGGTGGGAGCGCTATGGACGGAGGCCCTACGATCGGGTCGAGCCGGATCAGGTCTACACCCTGGAACTCGGGGTGAGCGTGCCCGGCTACGGTCGGGTCAGTCTCGAGGAAGAGGTGATCGTCCATGCGAGCGGCTGCGAGTTCCTGGCGCCGCCACAGCGCGAGCCGATCCTGATCGGATGAGGGCGAACGGATGGAACCGATGGTGCCTCCGAAGGTAGGTGAGCTGGCGGGGCGCGTGGGCGCTCGGGCCCAAACTCGTGTCGAAGGGTACCTGCGCGATTTGACGCGGCTGGTCAACCTGGACAGCGGTACCTTCGATGCTCCGCTGGTGAACCAGGTCGGCTGCGAGCTCGCCGTGATGCTGGAGCGCGGCGGCTGGCGAGTCGAGCGCCACCCGGCTACCGGCTTCGGCGACCACCTCGTGGCGACCCTGCCTGGGGACGGGCGGCGGCGTGTGATGCTCCTCGGACACTTCGACACGGTGTATCCGGCCGGCACGGCGGCGACCCGGCCGCTGGCCGTGCGCGAGGGCCGGGTCTACGGGCCCGGCGTGCTGGATATGAAGGGCGGGCTGGTGCTGGGCATCCACGCGGTGGAGCTGCTCGCCAGCTTTCCCGACCTGGCTCGGCCGGATCTCGTCTTCGTCCTGAACAGTGACGAGGAAGTCGGCTCCCCCACCTCGCGCCAGCTCATCGAGGAGGCAGCTCGGGCGGCCGACGCCGTCTACGTGCTGGAACCGGGGCGCGAGCCGGGCGGGGTGCTCGCGACACGCAAGGGCGTAGGCATGTATTCGGTCACGGTGCACGGCCGGGCCGCGCACGCTGGCGCGGCACCGCAGGACGGGCGCAGCGCCGTCCTGGAGCTGGCCTACAAGACGGTGCACTGGCACCAGCTCAACGACTTCGAGAAAGGCACCACCGTCAACGTCACCGTAGTGCGGGGCGGGACGCGGAGGAACGTCGTCCCTGAGCTCGCCTCGGCCGAGATCGATGTCCGAGTGCCTAGCCACGACGAGGCGACCCGGGTCGACCAGGCGATTCGCGAGATCGCCGCGCGTTCCTGGGTGCCGGATACCCGCGCCGAGGTGAGCGGCGGGCTGAACCGGCCGCCGATGCAGAAGCTGGCCGGTGCGCATTCCCTCTCGAGGTTGGCTGAGGCGATCGTGGAAACGATGGGGCTGGAGTTCGCTGAGCTCGCGAGCGGTGGTGGGAGCGATGGAAACTTCACGGCGTCCATCGGGGTGCCGACGCTGGATGGCCTCGGACCGATCGGGCGAGGAGCGCACAGCTCCGAGGAGTACATCGACCTGGAGAGTCTCCCGACCAGGCTCACCTTATTGGCGCTGCTCATCGCGCTCGCGCCGCCGCGGTCCGAGTAAGCTCCTCTTCCTGCCTGCCCGCTGGCTCACCGACGAGCCAGGCACGGCCGTAGGCGCGCATGTCGCGGATGAGCGGCACCAGCGCCTGGCCCTTGGCTGTCAGCTCGTAGCGCGGGCGAGCCGACGCCGGCTCGGACAGGCGCTGGATAATGCCCTGCTGCTCGAGCTGTTTCAGCCTAGTCGAGAGGGTCTTGGGGCTGATCCCACTGACCGAGCGCTGCAACTGGGAGAAACGCTTCGGGCCCTTAGACAGATCGCGGATGATCAGCGGTGTCCACACGTCGCAGATGATCGATGCCGTCTGGGCGAGCGGGCAGTGGTCCAACGAATCGCGCGGTGGCCTCATGAGCGGCTGACCTCCATGAGCGTGTCCTGTCTTGGCTGAGCAAGCCGGGGTGCTTGCCCGTCACGGCCATCGCTAGCGCAAGGATAGCATGCACGTGCTCAGTGTAGATGGACAGAAGGTATACGGGTTGCGTTCCGGGTTGGGTGACGCCGAGGGGATGGTATCGCTAGCGAGCGACGGTATGATGTCCGAGGCGGAGTGGAGCGTGCTGGTCGAGCGGTCGGACGATCGATGAGGGGCGAGCGGGCTGAATTGGCGCCCAGTTCAGAGCTGCCGCGGCGGGCTTGGGAGATCTGCTTGCCGGCCTGGCCGGCGTCGACGGCTCCGGTGCCGGGGTGGCTGGTGACTGCCGCTGGAGTGGTCGCTGCGGCCGCTGGCGGCGGGCTGGTCGGCCTTGTGGCAGCGTGGCTCGGCCCGGTTGCGGCTGCTGGTCTGCTCGCCGCGCTGGTGGCGGGGATCGCGATCGTCACCGACGCGCGAGCCGGCCTCTGGGTCGTGCTCGCCATCTGCGCGCTGCTGCCGTTCGCGGTCATCCCGGTCAAAGTCGTGTTGACGCCGGCGCTTCTCGAGACTGCGAGCGCGGCGGTGTTGGGCGTCTGGCTGCTCTCGACGCTGCTCCGGCGCGACCGGCTCCTGCCGGTTCACACTGCCGGGCTGTGGGTAGCCCTGCTCCTGGTGGTGACGCTGTTCGCGTTCGTGCTCGGGCTCGGGCGCGGGTATACCACGCAGACCTACCATGACTACATGAAGTTCATCTTCGGGGTGCTGCTGTTCTACGTGGTCTGGAGCACGACGCAGACGATCGACGACGCACGCCGGCTGCTCACCGCGCTGCTCGTCGTCACCGGGCTGGCCGCACTCGGCGGGCTCGTCCTCTACATCGCCGGCCCGCAGGTCACGTTGCTGGCGCTGGCGAGGCTGATCCCCTACGGCTATCCGAGCGACCGGATCGTCCGCTACATCGAGGATGACCCGGCCAAGCCGATGCGGCTGACCAGTACCTCCGTCGACCCCAACTCGTTCGCAGGGTTGCTGGCGGTCGTGCTTGTGCTGGCCGTCGTGCAGGGGATCGCCCGCCGGCCGGTGCTGCCGCGCTGGCTCTGCTGGAGCGTCGCGGCAGTGCTCGCCCCGGCTCTGCTTCTGACCTACTCGCGCGCCGGTTGGCTTGGCGCGGCGGCGGGCATCGGGCTCGCTGCCGTCCTGCGCTATCGCTGGATGCTCGTCCCCGGCGTCGCTGGCCTGGCAGGCGCACTGGCGCTGGGTCTGGGTGAGGTCTTCTTCCAGCGGCTGTGGCTGGGCTTCACGCTGCAGGACCCGGCGACCAGGATGCGACTGGAGGAGTACCGCACTGCACTCGCGATCATCCGCGAGTATCCCCTATTCGGCGTCGGCTTCGGCGACGCGCCGACGATCGCGCTCTGGACTGGCGTGTCGAGCATCTACTTGATGGTGGCCGAGCGGATGGGGTTGCTCGGCCTAGCTGCGTTCTTGCTCGCGGTGGGATCGATCGCGCTGGCCGGCCTAAGGGCTTGGCGCCAGACCGCGGACCAGCCAGCGGGAGATCTGCTTCTGGCGCTCGGCGGCGCACAGTGTGCGGCGCTCTTCATCGGGCTCTTCGACCACTATTTCTTCAACATCAGCTTCCCGCACATGGCCACGGTCTTCTGGACCATCCACGCGCTGATCCTGGCCGTGAGCCAGCAGGTGCGCCCCCTGTCGCGGATAGTCTCTCCGCCACGGCGGGCTTGACAGTCCCGAGCGACAGCGATAGCGTCGATCCTGAGACCATTGGCAACCAGGGAGGTGAGCCCATGTCGCTGGACGCGGTCTATCGGCGCCACCTCGACATCACGATGGAGTACGACGTCCCGGCCCGCATGCGAGACGGCACGACGCTCTACGCCGACATCTACCGCCCGACTCGTGGCGGGCCGTTCCCGGTGCTGCTGATGAGACTCCCGTACGACAAGACCCAGGCGGAGAACCTCACCTATCACCATCCAGCCTGGTACGCGCGCCAGGGCTTCATGGTCGTCGTCCAGGACACGCGTGGGCGCTGGCGCTCGGAGGGCGAGTTCTATCCGTTCGCCTTCGAGGCCGAGGACGGGTACGACACGGTCGAGTGGGCCGCATCGCTGCCCGGCTCCAACGGACGAGTCGGCATGTACGGCTTCTCGTACGTCGGCGCGACACAGCTCCTGGCAGCGACCCAGCGGCCGCCCAGCCTGCGCGCGATCTGTCCCGGGCTGACCGCTTCCCAGTACTACGAGGGCTGGACGTACAACGGCGGCGCGTTCGCGCTCGCCTTCTGCGCCTCCTGGGCCACGCAACTAGCCATCGATACTGCCAAGCGGCGCGGTGACGACACCGCGACTGCCCAGCTCGCCGCCGCGTTCATGCAGGCTCCTGCCTGGTACAGCTCCCTGCCGCTAAAGGAGTATCCACCGTTGGCCGCTACTGGCCTCGCTCCGTACTTCTTCGATTGGCTCGAGCATTCTAGCTACGACGAGTACTGGCGCCGCTGGAGCATCGACGAGGACTACTCGCGGATCACCGTGCCCGCCCTGCACATCGGAGGCTGGTACGACATCTTCATCCATGGGACGGTGAAGAACTTCGCTGGCCTGCGCCGTGAGGCGGGCGACGAGAACGCGCGGCGGATGCAGAAGCTCCTGGTCGGCCCCTGGTACCACCTCCCGTGGGGACGGGTGACCGGCTGCGTCGACTTCGGGCCCGAGGCCCGCAACATCGTCGATCTGTGGCAACTGCGCTGGCTGAAACAATCCCTGATGGACGAGGACACCGGTGTCCTAGACTCGCCGGTGACGGTGTTCGTCATGGGCATCGACGAGTGGCGCGACTTCGACGACTGGCCGCCACCCGGGGTCGTCGAACGAGACTTCTACCTGCACAGTGCCGGCGCGGCCAACTCGATCAACGGGAACGGCCGGCTGAATCTCGATCCGCCCGGCGGCGAACCGCCGGACGTCTATACCTACGACCCGCTCTTCCCGACGCCCAGCGCTGGGGGCCGATCCTGCTGCTTCGCGACGATTGCCCCGATGGGCCCGGCTGACCAGGCGGCCGTGGAGATCTCCAACGGTGTCCTGGTCTACACCTCGGCGCCGCTCGAGCGAGACCTTATGGTGGTGGGGCCAGTGCGCGCCACGCTCTACGCCGCCTCCTCGGCCCCCGACACCGACTTCACCGTCAAGCTCTGCGACGTCAGCCCGGCTGGGCAGTCGATCAACATCGCGCAGGGGATCGTCCGCGCGCGCTTCCGGGAGTCGCTCAGCCAGCCCAGCCTGATCACACCGGGAGAGGTGTACGAGTACCGGATCGACCTCGGCCCGACCGCGCACGTCTTCCGTCGGGGGCACCAGATCCGCGTGCAGGTTTCGAGCAGCGATTTTCCGCACTGGGATCGCAACCTGAATACTGGCGGCGAGCTGGGTGCAGAGGGCGCGGCCGCGGCGCGCGTGGCGACGCAGATCGTCCTCCACCAGCACGACTACGCCTCTCGGATTACGTTGCCGGTGCTGGAAGAGTAGCGGCCGGCGGCTCGACAGGCTGGTTGAGCGTCTCGCCGAGCGCGCTTTGCCGATCGCCGATAGCAACGAGGTACACTAGGCCGGGCGGGAGCGGCTCCACTCCGCTTCCGCGCTGCGCTGGACTCGTGTTCGGGTAATGGAGCGCGCATGCGGGTGACTGACCTCCGGATCGCCGGCCCGACCCCGATGCCCCCCGCCGTCATGCAGGCGATGCAGCGTCCGATGATCTACCATCGCGGCGCGACCTTTCGCGGATTCTTCAAGGGCCTGCTGAAGCAACTCGAGCGTGTCCACCAGACCGAGGGGAGCGTGCTCGTCCTGCCAGGGAGTGGATCGGCCGGGTGGGAGATCGCGCTGGTGAACACGCTCTCCCCAGGCGACCGCGTGCTGGCGGTCGTCGCTGGCGACTTCGGAGAGCGCTGGGCGAGCGTAGCCGCGCGGTTCGGCTTGCAGGTGGAGCGCGTCGAGGTTCCCTGGGGCCGCGCGGCGACAGCGGAAATCGTCGGGCGGGTGCTGGCGGAGAACCCGGACGTCAAGGCGGTCCTCTACACCTACAACGAGACGTCGACCGGGGTGGCGAACCCGCTGCCGGAGGTGGGCGAGCTGGTCAGGCAGCACGGTGGCCTCCTGCTCGTCGACGGGGTCAGCGCCGTGGCCGGCATGCCGCTGGAGATGGACTCCTGGGGTGTTGACCTCATCTTCAGCGGGTCGCAGAAGGCCTGGATGTGCCCGCCGGGCCTGGTCATCGTCGGCGTCGGCCCGCGGGCCTGGGCGGCCAGCGAGCGGGCCGGCTTCCCCCGGGCGTTCTGGGATCTCCGGGAGTACCGCGAGCAGGCCAGGGCAGGCGACATGCCGTCGACTGCGCCGTTGACGCTGCTCTATGCACTCCAGGCTGCCTGCGATCTGATCGAAGCCGAAGGGCTTGAGCGGGTCTTCGCACGTCACCGGGCTCTTGCTGAGCTGGTGCGGGCCGGTGCCAGCCGGCTGGGTTACCAGTTGCTCGCCGACCCGGCATTCGCCTCGCCGACGGTGACGGCGCTTCTGCCGCCGGATGGGCTGGAAGCTGACACGGTCGTGCAGGAGCTGCGAGCGCGCCACGGTATCGAAGTGAACGGTGGCCAGGGGCGGCTGCGGGGGAAGATTCTGCGCGTGGGGCACATGGGCTGGGTTCACGAACCGGAGCTCCACCGCTTGCTGGCAGCGCTGGAAGCTGTCAGCGCCGCGTACCGGCGACCTCGCTGACCGATTGCCCGCCCGGCGCTGCCAGTTTACCCGACGATTCGAGGCTTCGCGTCCCGCCGGGCCGACCGTGATCTGCACCGGGAGCCGGAGCCGCGCCATTTCCTCACCCCGCCCTTCGGGCACCCCTCTCCCGAGCTACCCTCACCCCACCCTTCGGCCACCCCTCTCCCGAGCTACCCTCACCCCGGCTTCGCCACCCCTCTCCCGCAGAGCGGGAGAGGGGCCGGGGGGTGAGGGCGCCTAGCGGGCGAGGGGCAAGCAGGGGTAAGCGGAGGCCACCTAGGCGGAAGACACCCCAGGCGGCTCGCCCGCTGAACGTTGACGGCGCGCGAGCTGGCCGCGGATCGCCTCCAGCGCTTCCGGCAGCCGCTCGAGCAC
>Ga0101941_1000841_pt1 | contig 35350 bp, 39 predicted proteins | sample DewCreD2012metaG_3_FD_75242 | JGI IMG/M metagenome (GOLD analysis project Ga0101941, IMG submission 75242) | Hot spring sediment bacterial and archeal communities from British Columbia, Canada, to study Microbial Dark Matter (Phase II) - Dewar... ...
GCCACTGAAAATTTCCGCTTTCTAATCGCTTGTAAAGGAGCACAAACCCATCACCTTCCCAGTAGAGTGCTTTCATGCGATCACGTCTACGTCCGCAGAAGAGAAACAAGCTGTTTTGAAATGGATTCAATTGAAAGTTTTGTTGAACCATGCTGGCTAGCCCATCAATAGACTTTCGCATGTCAGTATAACCGCAAGCGACGTACAGTTTCTCTGCTTTGGAGATGTCACCTAACATGCTGCAATGCCCTCAATGTATGTTCGATCAAAGTTGGAGATGCATGGTTACGAATTTCTAGTGTAACAGTGCCCATATGAATCACAATATCCGATGAATTGGATACAGTGTCAACATGATGATTCCGTGTATTTGGTACAGACAGGTCTATAGGCACGATCGTACTCTGATCCGTGTGAAGTGCAGGTAAAGCTTCGCAAGCGGCTTCACGGACACGCTTTAGCCAGTAGTAATAGCTTTTGGAACTCACATTATGCTCCGTGCACCAAGTCGTGATCGTTTGCCCGCTACTACGACATTCACGAATAATCTCCATCCATTTATTCAAACGATATTGCTTTGTAACTTTTTTCGTATTCAATGCTAGACATCTCCTTTAGAGTTTTTCGACTAAAGTCGAAAAACTCTAAAGACTCTAGTCTAACAAAATTCTCTCAAAGATTAGCGGTTGATTCCATACACATTCTTATTTGACGCTTACTATTAATCCAATTCGGCATAAATTGAACCCTCCATATGCATAATATTCGTTACGTTATTGCGTACCACCATGTCAATTATAATATGGTACGTTAATGCGTAAAGTCAAGTGCATGCAAGGAGGATTTAAATGGCCAAGAAGGTTGTTGTGAGAATTCCTGAATTAATAAAGGAATATGAGATTTCACTTCGAGAACTATCTCGTCTGTCCGATGTCAGACACGCAGCATTAAGTGAACTGTCTAATGGTAAGAGATCCAATATCAATTTCTCCCACATCGAAAAAATCGCCGATGCACTTGGCATCAGCGATATTCGGAAAATCATTGATTTTATAGATGTGGATACTAACTAATCTATAATGCGGCCAAGGAAGAATATTCTCTTGTTTGGTTTGTTGAATCCATTGTCGTTACCATCTGCTTGGCAATAGCCTCAATAAGTGGAACTACAACCGAATTCCCAAATTGTTTATAAGCTTGAGTGTCGGATACAATTATCTTATAAGACTCGGGATAACCCTGTAGCCTAGCACATTCCCTAGGTGTTAATCTTCTCGGATTTTTACCAGAATCTTGAGCAATGAGGATTTCTGAACCATCTTTATAATACCTAGCACTTAATGTTCTGGCTATTCCTTCCGGGTTAACTAAGCCGAATCCAAATCCATTACCTAAAGCTTTATGCTTGGCTGCATACTGCTGTAAATAACTCCACAATTTATCCGAAAGTGTATACTTATCATCCACTTTATATTCAAGGATTTCTTTAAAGGAACGAATATGTTTGTCCTGGTTTGGAAAATTAAAATTTTCCATACCTCCATAGAGGTTCTTATCAAATCCAGCAATGAATATTCGCTCTCTGTGTTGAGGGACATAATATTTACCATCTAGAATACCCGTATGTATGCTGTATCCAAGTTTATCAAGTGTGTCACATATGATCTTGAAGGTTCTTCCCTTATCGTGGGATCTTAGATTCTTAACGTTTTCTAGTAAGAACGCACGTGGTCGCTTTTCTTTAATAATACGCGCTACATCAAAGAAAAGAGTTCCTTGGGTATTATCCAAAAAGCCATGTGCTCTACCAAGACTATTCTTCTTTGAAACTCCCGCAATAGAGAAAGGCTGACAAGGGAAGCCAGCGACCAATACATCGTGATCCGGAATACTCTTAGCATCAATTTTTGTAATATCTCCCTCGGGCAAATCACCGAAATTACCTAAGTAGGTTTTCTGAGCATACTTGTCCCATTCTGAGGTAAAGACACATTTTCCCCCAACTTCTTCAAAAGCCAACCTCATGCCTCCGATACCGGCAAATAAATCAATAAATTTAAATTTTGGGCGCTGAATTGAATAAACAGCTTCTGTTTCCTTTATTTTCTGAGTTATTGTGGAGGCAACATATTCTTGAATAGAAGTACCGTGAATCAATGCGTGACCCTTAAGTTTCAGATGAATATCTTCATCTAATTTAATATGTATCTGTTTCACCATAGCCGATCACCTCTGGGACAATTTATATACCTATTTTACCCCCAGATCGAATAAAAAGCAAACAAATATTCGTATTTTTACGATTTTTTTATAGTGTCTAACCATGAATTAACACCATCTGCAATTTTACCTAGTTCTTGATGGAAAGGATACTGTTCACTTACAGTTTCTGGGACAATTGACCAATCCATTTTACTCCACACTTTATCTAATTCCTTTAATGCGTCATGAAGTGTTGTTACCTTCTGAACAAGCTCATCCTTCATTTCCAGATCTCCCTTCGTCTAATTCAAGAGAAAGACCACGTATTCACGTGGCCTTATCAATTATAACATTTTGTTCTTACCATGGACATAAAGCCTTCCAAAGTCATAATCTTGTCCCTAAATGCCCCTGGAAAACTACTAACATATGGTTTAGGCACTACAAGCACCACATCATGTCGGTACATCTCAGCCAATTGATTTTCGGATATTCCTTGTTGCAATGTGAATAGATGCTTCTGTTTAATAACCTCTGATTCATTCAGAATTTGTCTCCAACGATCTTTACAGGTTGTTTTGACACCTAAGAACACCAACTTGTCCCTATTGAATGATTGATCATGGTACTCATCGCCACCAGGGAATATAAAATCAGGTTTCTTATTCGCTTCAGTAACAACCTGAGAACCATATTGAAGTTGATATATTTGGAACATCTCTGCCAGGTGGTGTTCGAGTGACTTTCCAGCTCTACTTTTCCTCCTATTTAACATAGTATTCGCACACATCACCAATTCTTCTACAGAATCAAAAGGTGACGAAATTCGTTGCTTATATCTATCATTCTCAATAGCTTTAAACAATGAATATTCAGTTTCGAGCCAATTCAGCAATAAATTATCTGGTCTTTGAGCTTTATTCCCGTATACAAGATGATAAAGTTCTCTAGCCTTTCTCGATATAAGTATTGTCTCTGGAAACTCTACTAATAACTCTTGTATATATTGTTGGAATAACGCTTCCAATGTAGGAGGTGATAGAACCTTTAAGGCTGTAGTGTCTATAAGACGATTGGTCTGGGTTGCAGACAAATTAAGAGATGATAAGAAACTCTCTATCTCATCGTCAGATTCAATGATATACGCATGGTAATAGTCTGAAGATATTTGGATAAGTACAAAGAGATCCCCAACATGATCAGGATTGAGAAACGGGAATCCTCTTCCGAATCGTGTAATCCTATATTCATTTCGAGTACCTTGCCCATAATATATAAGGCGACTATCTGTCTCAAAGTCGTCTTGCCACTTAATAGTTACAAATTTGTCCTTGTTCGCTCCCTTAGCTCCTGGAGTTTCAAAAAGGATTGACCAAGAATCAAGTGGAATATAGAATCCTGATTGATGCGCACCAGTAGAACCCGCATCATTGGCAGATATAAATTTGCAAAAGGATATGGGATTCCTCAAACAATTTTCAACGGCTCGCGCTAAATTGGTCATTACATCTCTACTTTCTTATAAGTTTTCTGTGGCTGTAGTAAATAATATTAAAAATTGATTTCAATCTACCTATAGAATCTCCAATATTTTCTCTTTCTCATATTCAAGCAAACCAACTGTATTATAGTATCTTTTAGTACCGATCAATGTTATCACCTCATCTTCACTTAAATTTTCTGGTATTAGTTTCCCGATTTTATCAATAGCCGACTTTGGAATACCATATTCATACAAGATAGATAAATTTTCTCTTATAAAGTCATTCTCAATTTGACTAGCATAGAAAGAGAAGTTTCCAGGTTTCAAATTCTTTTTTTCGCATAAATACAATTGTATTTGATTTACTACATTTAGCCATTTAGGAACTTTATATTGAAACCAATGCTTAAGTATTTGGAATGCATCTCTTATTGCTTCATCAAATAAATCTTCATCCGAACTAGAATTATCAGATTGCCTCAAGTAAATAAAATTACTATTAACTAAAGCTGAAATGTTTTGTGTATGAGCATAATCGTGTGTTACCTTAACTAGTTTATTGAGTGACATCGGTCGAACTGATTCGCCTGGTTTTAATAAACTATTCCACGCTAAATTCAAAACATATGTAAGCTGTCGATAACTCGGATACGCAGTCCAATTAATCAATTCATAATTTGAATGAATATCCTTATTCAATATATCGAGTATTGTTTTTTGCCCTTTTACTAGATCGCCATTCCTTTTAAATAGAACCCTTTCATCGTCAGTTAATGTATCATATATATATCTGTATTGATCCGTTTCTTTATTTATAACATCATCATGATTTAATTGAATCAATACTTCATCAGACAAAGGATTCTGCTCATAAAATGGAATATCTATAATAATCTCTTCGGACTTAGGTGGGGTGTTAAAATTATAAATTTTACCCACATAATGAACCATCATTCTCCCAGAACGACCTTTAATATTGCTATAATCAAAAAAATCTATTTTTGTTCTGAGACCTTTTGTCTCATCAAAGAAAATAATATTTTTAGCACTGGTATTTACACCTTCTATAATTGTTGAAGTGCAAAATAAATAATTTATTCTATCATTATTAAAATAGTTGATAATAGTTGTAGTGATATGTTTCTGCAATGCTCCATCGTGAAATCCTATGCTGTAATTTAAACAGTCTATTAATACCCATTTATCACTTACATTCTTCTTGATCCAGTTAATTATATTAAGGTTATCATTTCGAATTACCTTTTCATTTGATTTTAAAAAATCAACAAACTTTTTAGACAGGTATCGAGCTCTTTTAGGAGAGGAACAATAAATTATTGTCTGTTCATTACTGAGTTCTAATAAGAGAGTAAATAGTGTATTCTCTTTGTAAATCTTCTTCTTACCAACTGCTCCAAACATATTTAGATGTTGCGAATAAATATCTATACTCTGATTATCAACAAGAGAGTAATCAGTTCTATAAAATTCTGCATTATACTTCTTTGCAAAGCCATCAGAAATCCTTTCTATGTTTGGTCCCAACATATAAAATTTACTACCATGTTTATTCAGCAGTAAATTTGTTGCTGAATTTAACACATCAGATCTTTCATCATCTCTTCTAGAACTTAATTTATAAAATTCATCGACTACTAAGAATTCTATATTCGGTAGATCTTTATATTCCATTACCCTTTCGCCAGTAAGTAAAAATAAATTGCCTCTTTCAATCGAAGGCGCTTGTGAGGTTCGTACAATTATTTTATATTGCTCCTTGTATTTCATTAATTTTTTTCTTGTTTCATCTAAAAGTGCTAACGTAGGTTGAATTATAATAATGTTTTTATATTTAAAACTAGCTACTATTTCTTCTATTAGCAAACTTTTCCCAAAACTAGTTGGGGCACTAACAATTAAATTCTTTCCTTCCTTTAATATTTTGTTTAATATATACTGTTCCTCGTGCATATAGATATCTAATTTTTCTGATTTGTGAAATTCTTTTCTTATATTACCAGCTGTACTCTTAAGAACAATTTTACTTTCTTCTTTATGCAAATAAGGATAAAATCCTGCGGCTTCAATAATATCCGACCATAATTCTTGACTAGAAGATTCGATTTTATTCCAATTATTAAGTATATTGATGATAATTCTCCTACCAGATTGTTTTTCATAATCTGATCTTAATAGCTTTGAACTAATCTTCGCAAATTGAAAACTCATTTCGTTATTTATTTCAGGCAATAAATTAATTTTATTTATTATATCTTCGATTTTATACATCATTTATCACCTGCAAGTGTGCTAACCTTCTATGCATTTTTTGTACAAGCTTAGTTTTGCATTTTACCGGAAATAATAATAACACAATATTTAAATGTGCTTTTAAGGGATGATTATTTTCGTTGTCAAAATATTCCTTCAACTCCCTTATTTCTTCTGCATATAATTTTAAAAAAATATCATCTGTCTCATCATCATAATTCTCAAACAATTCACTTGTATAGGTACATACTAATGGAATATTAATTGATTTGAATATATCGCTTAACTTAGTATGTTCGTCCATTAGACTTAGCCAGTGATCTTTTTCAGGTATGTTGTAAAGCAGATTTACTTTCTTAGAAATTATTGCAAATTCATCGTTTATATAATCTTTATTAAAATGTTCAATTATATCTTGTATTAATGCCTTTACTCCCTTTTTCCCATCGGTATATAACTTTGATTCACCTAACCATAGTGTTCTAGATTCAGGTTGTATATGTACAGCATCAAAACCGTGGACAGTAGCACCATAAGAGTCCTTAAAATATATCTTGGATAGTAATGGGATCGTGTTATGAAAATCTCTTAACAATAGATGCAAAATTAATTCTCCAAATTCTCCCCTTCGAAGATATTTTTTTTCTATATCATCATCACTTATTGCGCTATTCTGCTCCAAATATATTTTCTTAACTTCTTCAAATTCTTTTATTTTATAAATCGATTTTGCAGCTTCACAAATAAAAGAAGGATTTGCTTCTTTTATTGGTATATTTTCTTCTTTATGGTAACCAAAAGCGAATTCCGGAATAACATCTTGCAGTATAGTTATTAGATTTGACCATCTATATTCACGATTCCCCGTATCTGTTAAGTCAAACCCTACAAGGTAGGATTTGAGATTAATTTCAGAGATACTTTCGATTATAACTTTTCCCGAACCAAATACCTTCTTACTCATAATTAAATCCTCCTCGTTATTGCTTGAGAGAATCTGAAATATATTACAATTCAGTTGGTTTCTCTAACCCTTCCGAAATATATTGCCTTTCTATAAAGATTCCACAACTTTCATAATTTCCCTTCATTTTCTCGACAAAAAAAGCTAAATTATGACAATACTTAATGAGAGACAGCATTATTAATGAAGACTGCCCATAACTTTTTATCGTCTTCACGCTGACCGACTACTCGCATTCATAGGCTATCCATTGCTAATGTCACGATTCATGCATCGAACAATAGGGTAAACGAGGATCGAGGTTTTATGGCCCAAGGTATATCTGCTATGAGCTTTCGGTCAAACTCCTTGTAATTGAATATTTCGATGCGGCGGAGCCGCTGTATTAATTATTGAAAGCCACCATGTTAATATTCTAGAGCCACCAGTATTTTAAAGGTAGAACATGGTGGGGAATCAAGGGCGAGCAAAGCGAGTTCATCTAGACCCTTGAATCCCTTTACTAGCCTGAGATCCTGTTTTCAGTGGTCTGATTACAGACCACCTACAAACCCGATTGGAAGGTCCTTGGAATACAAATTAACTAAGTTGGTTGGTGGTTCTCTTTAATTAACATTGAACTGAACCCCATTTTTTAGACATTATTTTAAGCTGCTTGCTTTAATATTTGTCGGAGACGAGCATATTCTTCAGATAGACTTTATGACTTTTCTCAGCTTGCAAGCTCACCGGGCGTGCCCTTACGTAAGCGACACCTTCGACTTCGCCAATCATCGATTTCAACTGAATCGCGTCTAAGAAACTCTCGTGTAGATGTTCTCTACCATATTCTAATGCAGCAGCTCTATCCATTCTCCAAGGCGGTATCGTCTCATTGATCCTACATTCATATGAATCTTCCATATCTATAAATTGAATCTTGGTTGGTAAGTATGATCCATAGTGCTCCAATAACTCTCTAATCCGGTAAAAATCGAAGTATTCCTCGTGTTCCTCCTTGCATGTGAGATACACAGTAGTCCCGATTGCGCCCTGCTTCTCCAGCTTTCGGATCGTATATGTACCGTCCGGACGACCCCGCCATTCCAAGGTATCACCTTCGAGTGCGGATCTTGTGGTCAGTACGATCTCCTCGCTTACGACGAAGCAGGCCAGCAAGCCGACACCGAATTGTCCGATGAAATCATCAGCGGCATCCTTGTCTTCTCTCTTGGAGGTATGGCCGATCTGTGATAGAAATTGATGGATATCCCTTTCGGTAAGTCCGATCCCATTATCATGAACGGTGATTGTTCGTGACGGATACAGCTCGACAGTAACTCTTTCATCGAATTTATACCCAAGTTTTCTTCTAGCGGTTATCGCATCCACTCCATCTGCAATAATTCCCTTACGAAGACACCCGGGTTGGAGTAGAGGTGATTAGATAGTAGATCTATCATTCCCTCTAGATTGACCTGAAAATTTTGATTATCCATATGGTCTCCTTGTAGATGTAGTGTGTTTTCCACTTCCTTATCCTGTAAAATTCGTCGAATCCTCCCGATTTCCTTTTTAACCCACGCATGCACCCATGCAAAAGAAGCTAAGATTACAGAATCTCAGCCTTTTTGCTCCAAGCATGACTGATACTTAGAGAATCAGTCAGTTGTTAATTTCCTTTGCGAGGAAGGGCACGTTCTTGCGAAAAATAGAAATTTGCATAAGTTAAGCTTATGAATTTATCAGAAAACCATAGGATAACTAATAGAATTTCAGAACTTCGCAAAAGACACTATCTATCCAAAGATGGGACAGGACACCGTTGATCGTATCGTAGAAGGAATTAAAGGAGCCTCATGAAAAAGGCCTAATAACGCATTACCACTGACTGAAAGTGAAGCCCCTCTTGCTGATACTGTACCTTATTGAAAGACTCAATATGATAATACTCCTCTACCAGCTCTATGATTTGTTCATCTGTGAAGAATGAGAAAAACCGCTTCGGCTCATAGATATCTTCCTCCCAGATTCCCTCAGAGTCCTGTCCGCCGTATACACCTAGGTAGAACAATCCCTGGGGCTTCAGCACACGCCGAACCTCCTCGAGCACAACTCTGATCTGATTCTTCGGCACATGCAACAAGCAATTCATTGCGTAGACCGCATCGAACGAGCCATCCGGGAAATCCATCTTATAATAATCCATTACCCGAGCATCAAGACCCCGCTCCTTGCAGATCCGCACCATCTCTGGCGATAGATCGGTACACGTAACCTTGAACCCCTTCTCTCTGAAGAACAGACTATCCTGCCCCGGACCCGCTCCGATTTCTAGAAGAGATACACACTTATTGTTCTGCATCGCTTGCAAGAATGCTTCCCGTTCCTTGACCTTCCAAGGTTCAACCTCGCTTTTCGCACTACGTTGTTCTGCGTAATTATTGTATGTACGGATTAATGATGCCTTAATATTATCATATTGATTTTTCATATTTTCCACTCCTTATATTCTCCATTCTTCATCGACCGCATCCCCGAAGTCCCAATTGCACGTATACGGTAACCGGTGAGCGGGTTATTTTCGTTTCAGGTAAGTAAGTAGCCCAAATCAACTTACCAATCTCACTTCTTCAACACACCCAAATACTCTTGCCAAGGTCCAACATCCTCCCTATACCTCTCAGCCATTACCCGAACGATTTGTGTAAGATGCGTTAAATCATGAACAACCCACGTAGATAGCAGCTCTCTTAACTTTACTACTCCGAATTCAGGGTGTAAGCCCGTTAATTGTAGATGCAACTCAGGGTCAACAAGATCCTTAAGCTTGGCAACATTGAGTGTTCTGATTGTCTTAAACTCATTCAGCTTTTGTCCTATCGAACGTTTAGAATTTCCACTCAAATGAGCATAACGATCGAATGGAGGGAATGGTTTACTCTCACCATCCCGAACAATCATCTCTAACCTAGGTATCCAATTATTCTTCTCCCCTTCAATGAGGTGTTCAATTACTTCAGCTGCATTCCAGGTTCCTTCCCCTTCATTGCATAGGTGCCAGCTTTCCGATAAACCTAACAAATAATACTCCAATGTCTGTGGTGTCCGCTCTAGTATCTCAATGGCTTCCTTCATATTCAAATTCATATAATTACTCCTTACCTAATTTCATTAACTAATCACATAGCACAAATTGCACGTATACAGTAACCATGTTATCATAATAATAACAAAAGGACGGTGCGCGAACGTCCTTATTATAATCAGGAAATTTAGTTTGGAATATGCCTCTGTCCTGTTCATTATCTGTTATTTCGTAATAAGGCTTCATCATCGTCAGCTTAATCTACCCACTCCCTGTAATAGTCCATGTCTCGTGTACTAACCACCACAACACTTCTTAAACTTCTTCCCGCTTCCACAAGGACAAGGATCGTTTCTCCCTATCTTCTGCCTGGTAGAGAAATCGATAACATCTGCTCTATGAGGAGCTGCGCTAGCTTTCTTGGGCGACATCCCTTTCGGAGAGTAACCCTTCAGAAACCACTGTCTAGTACCGTTATATGTATGCGCCAGCTTGTCCATTAGTTTACGGATGAGTTCCATCTCCGTGAGCTCCATCTGCTCTTGCAACTGACCAAGCAAATCTGAAGGGAAATCTCCATTCCGAATATTAATCATACATTCCTCGACAATTGAATCTGCATCCTCATAATCCATCTCATAGTTATCCAACAAGAATTGCACGAAATCCAGGTAGCTCTCATCTCGATCGATATAGTCCGGCTCACCTGCAGTTAACAGCTGCTGCTCCGTGAACGGATAGTAGTCGAGTGTACCTCTCATCTCGTGCTCCTGCTTCACTTGCTCTGGATTCCGAACATAGAAATAGTGATAACCGAACGTATTATGCTCAATATCATCATCCTCACCAAGTGCATGCTCCAGGACATTCCTGATATCCCACTTGTCCACAACCTCGCCCGTATATTGTTCAAGTAACACAACTAAATCCGCCTTAGACAAGAATCCATAATAGTGCAGTAATCCTCTGGTTAGCTTAACCCACCTTGTATTCCTATTCATGATTGGCTGTATCGCCTTAAAGTTAATTTTCTTAACCTCTTGGACTACCTCTTGTGCCATTACAAGACTAGGCTTACCGTTAACGTTCCCAGTGAATACGATCCCAAACTGCAGTAGGATGTCGAAGAGACTCGTATCTACAGACTCAGCAGTAATACGTCCACCTCGAGCAGCCAGCTTCTTCAGGATCATACAATGATCTTCTGTCAACCAAGGTAACAAGCTCCGAATTGATATAGGTATATCACAAACTAATCGATCGACTAACTCTCGCTTTTTGAGCGAACTACACTTCCCCAAATTCAAACTCTGTGCCATCTGATACAGATCATCCTTCGTTCGAGCTTGGAGCGCATCGATAAGCTGGAGCGGATAATCAATCTCCTCCCAGGTATAGAAATCCAACTCTAATTCAAGCTCTCGATTCCCCTCTTCCATAACCTGTAATACCTCTAACAGCTTGCTTCGTGACAGCTTGTCCTTGTTATCTCTCATATCGATCACTACCTTCCTATTTTCCTAGTTTAGCCCAGTAGCTTCTCGAAAAACAAGAATAAAATCGCCGTCGGAAGGTAACGTTCGGCACATGTGTTCTCTATTGCATGGTGATCATGATTATTTGTTCTTGCTGAACCCAATCTACCTGTGCACCAAGAGACTCACTGATAAATCGAAGGGGTAGGTACGAGATATTCGCACTGGAGAAAGCTTTGTTCTCCAGATGGATCGTCTTCCCATCCAAGGTCAGCTCACCAGTTTTATAATCCACCTCAATAGTCATTGATAATATTTCTGCTTGAGTTTGCGTAATTGTCGCAATTTTATCCGTATTATCCCAGGCCACTTTAGCGCCTAATTGTTCGAATATCGATCGAATCGGAATGAATGCCTGTCCGCCCCGAATGATCGCGCCATTCGTCAGTTGAATGGAATTGCCGTTCAATAGGACAGAGATAGGTGCTTGTATTGGCACAGGTACTCTATACATAAATTCATAATCCCCATGGCCTAATTCAGCGTTCTTGTTAACGCCCCATCCCCAGAGGGATCCGTCATTCTTCTGCATAATTAAGTGGCGTCCGCCTGATTTAATCCGTGCTACACCAGATGCTAGTAGAGTAAAGCTTGGATCTGCGGGCATTAATTCTCTCTCATACGTGGTTTCATAAACCTGACCATGGGTAGTGAGAACAATTAAGGAGCGTTCCACTATATAAGCCTCTTCTACATCCTCAATACTTGTTAAGAGGATAGGAGCAGGCTGTTCATAATAAGTTGTTGCATCGGATACTCCAGTGACGGTGCTTCCCCAGAACCATAATCGGGATTGGTTATCCTTAGCCAGCTTCGCGTTCTGGATATACATCGTGTCGACCTGATTTAGACCCTCAATTCTAACAGCCGTTCGTCCTGCTGCATGATCATCATCCGTATATGATTGCTTATAGTCATTGGGCCATGCCCAGACTGTCCCATCCTCTTTAAGGACAATGTTCTGTTCAATATCTATTGCGTTCTCTACATCAGGAATAGGTTGGAATGTTTGATAGGCGTCGACGAGCTATCTACGGGCATTTGATATACCTTTCCCTCTACATCAAGAATCAGTGGGTAGTAGGTAGCAATAACGTTGTTCACCCCTTCAACAGGAGTAATATCTACTTCAGCGGAATTAGGATTTCTTTGCCATTGCCAAACAGTACCATCATCCTTAACAACAATGTGTTGGTTGAATGAGGATTTAACATCAGTGAGCTCTTGGATTTGTGTAGGAACGGAATAATTGCCCCCCCATACCCAATAAGTCCCGTCCGATTTAGTTAGAGAGTTTGCATCGAAGCTATCAATAGTCGAAACAGACGCTGTAGCGACTCCTGTAGCACTGTATAAGGTTAAACTTGTGACTATGCTAAGTATAGCCATCCACTTCTTCATCTTAGTTACCTCCTTCTATTAACATCCATTCAACTGTATCAACGCAAAATAAATCTAGTATTATGTAGTAGCATAACATTATAGACTTAGAATATTCGGTATTAGTTTCTGATTCATCCCTCGATCGACTTCGATCATTCCAATTAAGGAAACGAGAATACACTATACCGTATCAATCACTCCAACGAGGCTAATTGTCAGTTACCTGCCCTCCACCTGCCACTTCCTCCTCGCTAGCCGAAAAATTTTCCCCTATTCTCCTAAAGTAACCTGCTTTTCCTTCTCCAGCCGAAATTTCTTCGGCTAATTGCCAGTTACCTGCCCTCCACCTGCCACTTTCTCCTCGCTAGCCGAAAAATTTTTCCCTATTCTCCTAATGTAACCTGCTTTTCCTTCTCCAACCGAAATTTCTTCGGCTAATTGCCAGTTACCTGCCCTCCACCTGCCACTTCCTCCTCGCTAGCCGAAAAATTTTCCTCAGTCGATTCTCATTGCGTTAATCGAATAAGATTATATACTTTCCGCCACTTCAAAAAAAAGCCGTTTAGCAATTGCCAAACAGCCACTATAATCCATTGAATCTCATGTATACAAACCTAGTAAATCAGTGGGATGAGCGTCTTTCCGAATTTCCTAATATCATTGACTGAAAGTGAAGCCCCTCAGTCTGATACTTAACCATATTGAAAGAATCAATATGATAATACTCCTCTACCAGCTCTATGATTCTCTCATCTGTGAAGAATGAGAAAAATCGCTTCGGCTCATAGATATCTTGCTCCCATATCCCTTCAGAGTCTTGTCCGCCATATACACCGAGGTAGAACAAGCCCTGTGGCTTCAGCACACGCCGAACCTCCACGAGCACAGCCCTTATCTGATTCTTCGGTACATGCAGCAAGCAATTCATAGCGTACACCGCATCGAATGATCCATCTGGGAAATCCATCACATAATAATCCATTACCCGAGCATCAAGACCCCGCTCCTTGCAGATCCGCACCATCTCTGGCGATAAATCGGTACACGTAACCTGAAAACCTTTCTCCTTAAAGAAAAGACTATCCTGCCCCGGACCCGCTCCGATCTCTAGCAGAGATGCACTCTTATTGTTCTGCATCGCTTGGAGGAATGCCTCCCGTTCCTTGACCTTCCAGGGTTCAACCTCGCTCTTAGTACTCCGTTGTTCTGCGTAATTATTGTATGTACGGATTAAAGATGCTTTAATATTCCCATATTGATTTCCCATATTTCCCACTCCTCATATTCTCCATTATTCATCGACGACGTCCCCGAGATCCCAATTGCACGTATATGGTAACCGTGTTATCATAATAATAACAAAAGGACGGTGCGCTACACCGCCCCTGCACAACTTATTGGGTGGGAAACCTCCGAAAAACCTAGAAATAACCCGTTCCCTTGCGCAAACTTGGGCGGGTTATTTTCGTTTCAGATAGGTAAGTAGCGCAAGGAACAGCATTCCTAGCATGATTACTTCTGTTATCGAAAATTTCATAGGCAACACCTCCCACTGGAGGCTAGCCTGTCCCACCCAAATCAAGTTAGTGCTTATACATAGTATATCACACAGAACATGTGTTCTGATAGTTTCGCTCAACCTATACTCCGTAGTACGAAATTTATATATTCATTCAGTAAACATTGGTTATCTATTGATTAAATATCTGAATATCGTTATGCTTCACATACTCCCTATTACAGGAACGAGGGAATCTACCAACATCCAGGAGGCCACGAGTATGAGTACATTAATAGTCCCAATCGACGGCACAGATACCTCACTCCGAGCACTTCAATATGCCATAACTCTCGCACGACAAACTAATGAACTCATTGTGATTATCAATGTGCAGCCGAAATTCCAGACCCCTAATTTAAAAAAGTTCTTCAGTGAGCAGGACATCCTAGAATATCAAGAACAGCAATGTCAGGAAGCACTGGTTGGTGCCGTTGAGGTACTGGATAGCCTCCAAATCCCTTACGAGACGAAGCTGCTCATTGGTCAGACGGCTCAGGAGGTTTGCAACATAGCCACGGAACTGGATGCTTCTACGATTATAATGGGATCCAGAGGTGCAGGAGCTGTCAAGGGTATGCTCTTAGGAAGCGTTAGCTATGGAGTTCTTCATGAAGCGACCTGCCCGGTAACCATTGTTAAATAATACAAGGAACTACTATTTACTGATCGAACGAACAACCCAATTGCAAGATTAAAGTAAAGATTCGTCCAGAATTGATAGTATAAAGTATCCATAAATAACCCCACCTAGGCACTTCAACCTGGGCGGGTTATTTTCGTTTCAGATAAATAAGCAGGCGAATAAATTCCGGAGAACCGTACACTTGTCGCGACGGATTCGGTGACGGTTAAGCATGACTGATACTTATAGTATCAGCCAGTTATTAATTTCCTTTGCGAGTAAGGGCAAAGACACTATCTATCAAGAGATGAGAGGGAAGTATACATTACCGCTGCTGGTGCATTCCTACCAGGTGATCCGATCGGGAATGATGAGATGGAAGAATACCTCGGCTATATCGGAGGCAAGCCCTCCCGAACGAAATCAAGAATTCTAAGACTAACACGGAGATGGCAGCGCTGGCCATTAAGAATGCGATTGGTAGCTCCACGGTTAGCCAGAAGGATATTGACTTCTTAGCTACCGCGACTACCCAATAACGGACGCTTAGGGAAATCCTGGCTTGATTACCCTAATGGCTACATCAGCTATTATATTGGGGGTTAACAACGTTTGTAAGCCCAGAGGCCAATTACATGATCCTTCGCCATTTCACATTAGGTTCAGAAATCCTGCAATTTATTAGAGATAATGTGCCTGGTGTCGATGTTAAGCTCAATCCGTTACGGCCATATAACCTTGAAGCGGTCAAAGATGATCTATTCCTTATCCACGATATTAATATTTATAATTTCATCATTAACTTGAATAAGGAGCTGCAGAGTAAAGGTCTTACCATTACCCCGCAGAATAATTTCCCGACAAGAAAGACCATTCGGAAAGCAGACCCATACCATTATTAAAGAGAATCTGTGTTGTTAGATGGAAATTCCCGGCGATCACGATGGCTATATACGCTAACAAAAAATTTCCGACACCGGTTTTACCTAATTCTACATATCGTTATGCATTTGCTGCAACCGGTGCATCAACGACATCAGGATCGCTCGTATTGTTAACATTAGCCCCATTTAGTGTATAAACGACATTTCCCGTATTTGATCCGCCCTGTCCTGAAACCGTTTTTGAAACTTCTTTCGGGGAAATATTGAGTGTATCGCCAAAGTTAATCACTCCTGAATTGCTGTTAATATTTACTGAACCAACAACAGAAGGCATCATTATTCCCCCTTAGGGGTATCGCCACAAACAATACACAAACTGTAATCATTTGTGTCGAATCCAAATATTACAATTTTTCAAGGCAACTCTTGCAGCAAATGCCGAACATTCTTAATCCTTGAGTCAGCGCGTAAGGCTTCGCTTGAACCGATATGGACGACACTAGCAGCCGAAATACTGAAGAGTTCCAAGTTTTGCACGCTAATTTCATTGGATTCGTTGATTGTTGTCATTCTAAATTGTTCATTCGGAACCGCTTGAACAATCGGACGAAAAAAAATATCGTAATCGGGAAAATTAAATTCATTTTGAAAAAAAACCGCTCTTTGACGTTGAACGGCAATGACACGATTTACCGGTGTTATCTGTACCGAATCCCCAATTTCAAACACCGAAGGAAAGACGACGGTAGTGATTTGAATATGTCCGACGGATGAGATTCTATTGGGCAAAGTGCAACCTCCTCTTCACTCGATAGTTGGAAGGATTGGAACAGTTGGCAGCGTGACCCCGACAATTACCGTTTCAGGAGGCCCTTCAAAGGCGCTGTACAAAGATATCTTACTAATATCACCAATCAAAACAGTGGATGCAGTGCTCACAAAAGTCACTTTAATATCGGCAACCGCAAGCCCTCCATTGATGATGGTATACTCCATGTCATGATCCTTTCTCATTTCTATGCAGGTTCTTGATAAAAGTTTCAAATGTTTTTTCGATGTCCCGCTTCACATTGTTAAAGACCGATTGTTGGATGTTTGTTAGTCGTTCCGGTTCCGGTCCAACTTCCTCCAGATCGATTTGTTTCAAATATCCGCGAATTTGCTGATCAATTTGTTTTTTGACGTCATCCACAATAAACTTACGATATTGATCACTCAACGGAAAATTGTTTTCATTCTCCATATGCTTGAGCGAATCGTAAGCTCCCTTGTTCAGATATTCCTCCACTTGCTGCTTAATATCCAGATGGAGTTGCGGGTACTGTTTTTCTATGGGAGACGGTACGTCTATTTTTTGTTCGATAGCGAATTCTTCTATGGATGAATCCGATCCCGTCGGATTGACGCCTATATTTAACGTTCCCTCCAATCGTTCCACTTTTAGCAGATCAAACCGATATTCATTCCGAGTAACAGGCGGTTCTGTATTTTTCTCTTTAAATTGATTAAATTCCCGGAGAAGCTCTTGAAGGCTGGCATCGATTTTCTGAATCTGTTGATTTTGGTAATACAGGTGACCGTTCAACTGCTGCAAGAAATGCAACATTTCCGGGCTCATACTCATTGTGGATCAACCTTTCTTGGGAAAATAACCTTTAAAACCTTATTAAGGTTCGGTTGGAGGTGTTAGAGGGATAAACGGTATGGGCGACGGAATGACTCCGACTTCTCCTTCAATCGGCGCCGCCGGTGGAGCGGGTTCGGTAAAAGCTCCTGTATTAAACAATTGCGACAACGGTTTGATCATACCCGCACTCCCAATTTGGAGTACCGAGGAATTCGATATGGCCTCAACCTTCAGACTATGAATGACTATATTCTGGTGTACGAAAAAATTCATGTTTGTTTGTCCTCCAGGTCTGAACCGGCTGATTCCGGATTAATGAAATTTTGTTCAAAAGTATCTGTGCCATAGATATTGATGACGCTAGGTGAATTATTAATAGTTAAGGTCTCACCTGCATTGAACGATCCGCCGCCGGCAAATGTTTTGCTATAATTGGTTGGCGCAATGGTTCCTACATCGCCAATATTGAAGACTCCGCTTATATTATTCACATTAACCGCACCTACAATAGCAGGCATGCTATTACATCCTTTTTTCCCGGGCTTTGCGAAATACCTTATAGTGTATACTATGACGTTATATTACCGAGTATTCATTCTTACCGTGGGACTGCATAATATATAAAGAAACGAAACATCCAGAAAATAATAAGAGAGATGAAGGGGGCAGAACATGAAAGTGATTATTGTGAATAAGATAATCAAAGTAGGGAAAATCGAAGTAGCCGGAATAGGTAGCTCATCCGTTATTCTAGTTGGTGATACGGAGACGATTGTCAATTCTTCCTACTTTGATACGCCTTCGAATTCGCTCATTATCAGCTCTGATATAAAGCCTATAAATTCAGCAACTCCCGAATAATAGCATCGAGGTGATCGGATATGGACGATTCGAAAAAAGATACTACCAAAGAATTCAATTGGCAGAACCTCAAACAGTTTTTTGCGGATGATTTTCCTTTTAACCCTGTCAAAATGGATGATTTATCATCGATTGAAAAATATGTAGATAATGCTGTAACGCAATTTTTACCTAAACCGCTTCAGACTCAATCTAAACAAATGAATTACCATGTGGAAATGTTTGAAACCCACAAAAATGTCATAGTTAAATTTCATCTTTCCGAAAAAGAAGCCAAAAATGTTACGGTATTTGTTGGAGTCAACAGAATCATGCTGGAGGGTTTCCCCGATACCCCCCAAAAGGTCATCAAGCTCACGACTAATGTCGATCCTGAAAGCTGCATAGCCGTTTATAGAAATGGGATCCTGCAATTACATATACGAAAACAAGTCGTCGATGACTACTTACAGAGAGTAAACGTCAAATTCCCAAAATAAGATTCTCATCGTAGATTTCCTGGTATTATCCTTTTATTTATTGAGCTTCATAATCCTTAACCTATTATCTTTAAGACCGATTGCCAACAAATGTCCATTCTTCGTCCTCAAGCTTACTATATTGCTGTTTACTTGACCTCCAAGTGGCAACTCTGCCTCTTGAACAATCCCCTCTTCTTGATGAGAGAGGCCGATATAACCTTCTATATAGAAAAAGCTACCTAGCAAATACATGATTGCCAATGGTGACCGTGACTTCCCTGCTGCGTACCCATTGGTTATCCGTCTTATCGGGGTTGAAGAATACGACCGCCCCTTTACTGGAATCTTCTCCACGAAGTGCTGCTTGTACGGCTTTTATCGTTTCTTTATTCGGAGTAACATGATAGATTCTTTTGTCGAGCACGGGGGAATACTGATAATAGGAAATACCATTGAATGTAGTCACATGAAAAATGGTCTCCTTAATCGAATTCGGCCAGTCTGGGCTCTCTACACGATTAAGTATGGATGCCGCTACCGCTAATTTGCCATTATAGCTCTCGTCGCCTGCCTCCGCTTCGGTAATCTGGTTCAACCAATACAGGTCGTCTGCTGATAACGATTGTCGGGAAGATAACTGGGAAGCTGACTGGGGAGCTACTGTTATCCCTGCATGGTGGATCGAGGTGGTTCGTGTATGAGCATCATAAGAAACCTGCATGCCCAGCTTTCTCGCTGTATAGGCGAGCGGGACATACATTCTGCCTTCATGAATGAAGCTTGTCGTACCTAGGTTATCACGCTTCCACTGGTTCCTTCCATGAAGATCATAATCCGCGAAGCTTTGGTGCTCTGGAAACCCGATAATGGTCTGTTTGCTCCGCACAACGGCAGAACGATATTGCTCACTCCAGCTAACCATTGCGGATATATTCTGGAACCATATGGCTGGCACCATTTGATAATTATTATGTGTAATCGTGGCTGTTCGAATCGGGGAATCATTGATATAAATCGTTCTATGATCTACTTTGTTGGCGGCATATGTAGTCTTCGGTGCTAACAGAGTAGCTGCTATAATGATGAGCGTAAGTATGCGTAGCTGTTGGATAGTAACCCTCTCCTTTACCCTACAACTCTACTATAAGTCGATTCGTAGTTTCTATGGTAAATTGAGGTTTCTCATAGGCTGCCAACATCCATGCTTTTTGCGAATTCGGAAAACCCATAAGCTATACTTATATTGGGCTGGTGGTTTCTGTAGTAAAACTTATGGAAATTTGGAATTGCAAAAAAAGTAGATGATATCGGGGTATGAACGCGCCTAACGGTTTCTTCCTGCATATGCTGTCAAAAAGGATGTGGCATCATGCCTGCTTACCGAATCATCGTTGATCTGTCGGATCGACAGCTATATTTGTTGGATAAGGATATTGTCGTGCGTGGATTCCCTGTTGGTATTGGTGAAATGGTTACGCAAACCCCAACAGGCGAATTCACAATAATTAATAAGCAGAATAATCCAAGTGGTCCATATGGCGCGTTCTGGATGGGTTTGTCTAAGCCCGGTTATGGCATTCATGGAACGAACAAACCTTCATCCATTGGTCAGCAGGTTTCCCTAGGATGCATACGAATGTTCAACGAGGATGTACTGGAGTTAGCTAAGATGGTACCCGTTGGAACAAGAGTAACCATTCGCCCATAGCGGGTGAATTTCGTGGATGTAGGCGACTACATCCAGATGTGTCATGAACTTATTCAATATCGGGTGCTGTTAGCATACCTTTATAAATCCCTGGTTGAGAGCCCTCGATGATCGTGGCGCCTACTGATTTGGCATAGAATTCGGTTGGCCCTGCGCCTCCGATAATGGCATATCCATAACCGTCAGTGCGCATTAGCTCTAGAGCATAGATGAACAGCATCTTCCCAATCCCTCTACCCCGAAGTTGCTCATCCACGCCAGTAGGTCCGAAAAACCCCTTCATGGTAGCGTCATAACAAGCAAATCCTAATAGCTTATTGTTCTCTGTAGCGATCAAGCAGGTAACAGGAGATCGAGCAAAGGCTACTTCAGCTTCACTTACCCATGCAGGGTTAAATTGCTGTGCGATCCATCCGGTTACAACATGCTTCTCTGGAGCGATTGCACGTCTTACTGTTATTCCGGTACGCTTCTCATATTGCTCTACGGATTCATTCCCATTCAGATCATACAGCTTCACCAACATGTCGGGCATGATTGTACCTCCTTATATTGCAGCGCAAAATTGCTTCTGTACTTAATTTCCCTACTATTTCCCTACCTCCTATATCAATACCTCTAAGCGCTCCTCAACCGTTACCGAGGAACCAAAACCATTGACGGCTCTGGATCAAAGTGGAGGAAGGGGCTATATCCATACGTCAGAATGGTACCATCCTGATTGACCAGCATATGCCGGAATGAGCTTGGCCCCTCAATGCCATATATATACATATTACCCATGAGTTGAATCTCCATCGAATTCGCTAGTAAATTTGGCCAAAGCCGATTGCGAAGGTAGTCATCGTTAAACGGTTCGCGGGCAGTATCAACGACTTGACCGTTCTTGAGCTCTAGTAGACCACCATACAGGTGGGCGACTTCCTCCTCTAGAAGCTGGAGCTCGAACTTAATTTCCGAGACGAAGCTGTTCTCATCATATACCGTATTGATCAAGACACTGTAGGCCTTACCCTGGTCATCCAATGCACGCAGCATACTTCCATATCCATCGAAAAAAGTATAATTTAACGTGGTCCACTCCTTAATAAGTGGCAAATCGGGAATCCGCTCCATCCAGATGGCTTCATTGGTCTCCTTCAGCTTGTAGTATACCGACCCATCCTGTGCCAAGGCAGTTAGGAACGGATGGTCCACCAAGCTCATGATGCTAGGTAGCTCATTGTTGGGGAAGCGAACCTCCTTAACCGTACCTACCGATTGGTTCAGCAGCTCCACCTTATAGATTTGCCCCGAGCTAAGCTGAATGATCCAACCATTGATGTCCCTGACATAATCGCGAATGCCTCCATCTGTACTTAGCATAAGGCAGTTCTCGGCATCCAGACGGATCAAAGCCGCACCACTAGATGATAAATAGGCATCCCAATCCACCTTGCGAACAATTTGTTGGTTAAGTAGGACAGGGTTGATCTCCATCTCGGAATTCACCTGCCATACATTTCCATCTATGATGAATTCGAAACCATGATAAGTTGGATAAATCTGCTGTAGGTTAGTTAATTTACCTATCGGGGCAAATTGTTCGAATATATGTGGATATTTCCCCAGCTGCCCATACATATTGCTGCCCCAAGAATACATATGACCATCGGCCGACAGTGCAAGCACATGGTTCTCTCCGGACTGTATGTCGATAATGTTGCTTAGCCCCTGAATTTGTACTGGATTACCTTCACCCACGGCTTGTTCTGAATTACCTAATAACGAAGGTTGATTTCCTTCGCCCCAGACTGTTCCATCGGTATGCAGGTAGTAATAGTTGGCTGTTGAGCCAGTAATCTCTTGTACCTTGTTAAGCGTAGTTAACTCAACACGGCCTTCAGTATTGTACCGGTAGATGCTCCCGCTCTGGGTAAAGATAAAGTCATCCTCATACGTGGTTTCCACTTTTTCTGTCTTCTCCCCATCGGGAAGCTTCACTGCATTTATTTCCCTTCCGGTGAATTCCCCATGAAGTGGAGTGTGCCATACTGTATGGTCTTGCTCTATCCAATACAAACCAAAGAGATCACCGTATACAGCAATGACTTGGTTAGCCTCTGTAACCTTCTGCAGCCGACCCTTGCCACTGCCGTATGCCACGGTCCACAGCCATAGCTCCCCGTTACCAGTGAGAGCTGCCAGTGTATCGGTACTAATCTCTGTAATCGACGTTACATCTTCTAGATCTTCTATGAAATATGGTTTTCCTCTGCCATTCATAAACCAGACGCTACCTTCTGAGCTAAGGGCAAATTCACCAGCGATATGGTTTATCTTCGGTAATCCCGCTACCTTAATCGGATATGGGCTACCGTTATTCCAATCCGCGAATCGTTGCCCCCATGCATAAACTTGACCTTCTAAGTCCAACGCGAATGAGCTGCCAGGCTCATAGCCATACCCCGCCTCATCAAATAGCTTACGAGTCGATATCTCCTGAATATCTTCTAATGTCTCTAAGTCGGGGACTGGCAAGGAAAGCTGAGGATTCGGAGCTTCGTCAGCTATAGAGGAGTTTGCACTTGGGGAGGGACAAGATTGCACATTGAACAACGATAACAGGTCGTTCCCTGGGAGTTCTAGTGGAGGCGATGATTGGTCTATAACAGGCTTGGGTTGGTTCGAGGCTTCTGGTTGGTCCGAGGCTTCTGGTTGGTCCGAGGCTACCGGTTGATCAGCAACGGCTTGTGGCTGTTCGGAAGGAATGTTGTTATTATCCTCCTCACATCCGCTCAAGATGAAGAGCAATAACAGAATAACGATCGTCCATGTTATCCTGTTATTCACTCCTACATTATTCTTAGCAGTAACCACACTAGCGAACAGACCACCACAAATCATCTGGATCCCCCTACTCAGTATAAATTCGGGTCATAAGTCACACTCTATATTCGCTTACCATACTTCTTCAGATATTCTTCAATGTCGTTATATAGTCCACTCTGGTTCGAATATTTCACATAGTTCTTGGCGGTTCGGAGCCACTCGAGTGTAGAAGGCTGTGTCTTGGAGAGAGCAAGCTCCATATCCTTCATGTTAATTTTCCTCTCGACTCCTGTGTTCATGATTTCCTCTAGTACAATCTCTACGGCACGCTCACATACACTATCAATATCTGCCCCTGAGAAGAATTCGCTGGATTTGGCTAACCGCGTATAATCCATATCTTCCGCAAATCGATCATGCATCTTAAGTTCATAAATTTGTGCCCTTGCCTCCTCATCTGGGGGTGCAACAAAAATCATTCGGTCGAACCGACCAGGACGCTTTAATGCAGGGTCCACATCCCACGGCATGTTCGTCGCTCCAATGATGAGCACTTGATCCGTAGAGGTATCAATCCCCTCCATCTCAGCGAGGAAGGTGTCTACGAGTGCGCGCAAATTGGAGGAGGACTTGGAACGATTAAAACCAATGGCATCAATCTCATCAAAGAACATGATGCTCGGCTTCTGGTAGCGTGCCTTATCGAATAAATCCTTCAGATTCTGTTCACTTACACCGATGTATGGATCTAGAATATCTGTAATATGCACCGTCACAAACTTTGCCCTGCATTCTCCTGCCGTTGCTTTGGCAATGAACGTTTTACCACAGCCGGGTGGTCCATATAGTAAGACCCCGCCACCTGATTTTTTGCGAAACTTGGCGAATAGCCCTTGGTTCTGGAAGGGGCTAATAATCCTCATATGTATGGTCTTCTTCAATTCCTTCAGTCCAGCCACATCATCAAAGCTCACCGTTGGACGCTCCACAGGAATTTGACTCGATTTGCCACCCTCTATAACCTGAAGCCCAGGGTTAGCTATCGATTTGAAGCCACGCTCGGATCGCTCTCCCCGTGTCCTCCCATTCGATCTCCCTTCTTGTTCCACAAGTTCCTCAAGCTCCTCAAGCTCCTCAGGCTCCTCAAGCTCTTCAAGCTCCTCTTGCTCCTCTTGCACATCCACCTGCACACTCAAGCCCCCAGATTTCTGTTGCAGTCCGACTGCCGCTTGGGATAGCTCAGTAATTAATTGTGCGCGAAGCAACTCATCCGCATGCTTAATTCCTTCGGTGAAGGCAGATATTGCCTGAACGGTGTTCCCTTGATTCATATGCTCCATACCCAACCAATACCACGACTGTGCATCCTCGGGTCGGCTGGCGGTCAATTCTATCAACCATTCTAACCTATCCATGACTCATCATCTCCTGAACTTATCGACTAATGACACGATGCCTAACGCGGACCATGAGTAGATGACGAATAATAAGTAAATTCCACCAACGATTAATGAAGCCTTGTCCCATCCCATTGCGCGTGTCCCCATGATGGAGCCGATTCCGATTACCCACATAACACCCGGACCCCCGATCAGACCAACAACACGGAGCGGAGCAAGCAATGGATGGAAGTCCCGATCAAACGATTTCATTACCTCTAACAGGTTCTGATTAGTCGGATCTAATAAATAAGCTTGTCTGAAGTGTTCTCTGGCTCGACTGTAACGATTGGTATACAAGCAGTCAAGACCCAGCTGGATTAGCTTGGCCGTATCACTATCCGTGCTGTGCATATATCGTTCTAGCACTTCCACCTTCTCTTCTCTGGTCTTGTCCGCGAACATAAATCGGTATCTCAACGCCTGAGCATTATCCGGATCAAGTCTTAACGCAGCAGCTAACAGTTGGTCTGCCTTCTTCTGATGTCCGGTCTTCATCATCAAGTAAGCATAAGCGGCATGAACTGAAGCATCATTGGGATTCTCTCTTAGCACCTCCAGATAAGCCTCCTCAGCTTCTTGCCACCTGCCCGCCTCAACGCAAAGATGGCCCTGCACCTCCATTATGATTTCTCGGTCGAAGCCGAAGGAAAGCGCATTGGCCAGCTGCAGCTCAGCCTCTTCCAGCTGATCTAAGTAGTAATGGCATAGCCCTAATCGGTAATGTAGATACCCTTCCTCGGGGTTCACTGCTAGACTCTCGTATATTAGATTGATCGCCTGTTGATAACGTCCCATTCCCATATAGTGCGAAATTAAACTATCCTGATCACGTAGTGCGATTTCTTCCACAATGAGAACCCCTTTATAGTGCGGCTAATGTAAAGATAATGATTCCTTCAACCAATGCTGAGACCAAACACCATATAATACCTTCTTTTAACAGCTTGTCTGTCTCTCCATGCAACAACATATGTCTCTGGAAAGCATCCTTCATCAAATAATAGAATCCACCGAACAAGGCAATCTCTGCAGCTCTAGCTAAGTAACGAATATACCTCTGCTCAATATGGATCATGTCCTGGAAGAAAGCATAGTAGAAAATAATCTTTCCCACAAGAACCAATGCTCCAAGAATAATCATTAATCGGACTACATTGTTATTCAGCTGTAGCGACTTCGCATTCTTAACAGCTAGCACAGTTAAAGCAATCACGCCACCGAAGAATGCCACATAGAACAGACTACCAAGCTGATATGACCTAGTAGGGCTCACCTTTCCTTCCGATAGACTAGCCTGGTACAACCCTTGATCATTCACCATACTCTTCTCTCCCTAAGTAAATTTTCTAATCAATCGAATGTGAAGCCATACAATCATTCTAGTTAGCATGGTATAGAAGACGAATATCCATATTGCGTGGAATAACCAAGGTCCAAATTTCCAATTAAAGTGTCCGATGACGAATAGGATAAGCACAGCATAACACAAGACAATACCTAACCCTCCCATAGTTTGCGTCCACGACATACTCCGGATTAACGGATGCGCATCGTATTCTATGAGTCTCACCACATTTAATAGATCCGGACTGGTTGGATTCATTAAGAACGCTTCACGGAGATGTTTCTTGGCTGTGTAATAATCATTCTGATAATACGCAGCGAGTCCTAGCTGAATATGGATCTTCATCTGATCGTTCTCAACATCCATATAACGCTCCATATGCTGAACAAGGTTTTTCTTATTATCCTTGGCCATTTGAAGGTATTGTTGGCAACGAATCACATTCTTATCTTGAGGATGGATAGATTCTGCTGTCTCTAAGAGCTTCGATGCTTCCCTATAATATCCAAGATGTAGAAGTAACTCGGCATAATTCACATATGTATCAACACGGTTGGGATTGATTGATAGAGCTTCAATATAAGCATGCTCCGCCTTATGCCAATAACCCCTACCCGTAAATAATTTGGCTCTTAGTAATAATATTGAATCTTTAGTATAGCCACTCGAGAAGGCTTGTTCTAGATGAATCTCCATCTCGTCCCATAGCTCCTGATTCGAGTAGATACATGCCAACAAATAATGGTTCAATGCATGATGGGGCTCTTCCGCAAGAGCTTGCTCTAGGGCAGCCTTCGCTTTTTCGTATTGTTTGATCCGTAGATAGTGCTCAATAAGTAATTGTTGGTTCATTCCTTATCCCTCCTCCGTTGGAGAGATAATCTCCAGAATGACGCCTTCTAATAAGATTGAAAGCAAGCATACCACTAGAGCACGCGGGAGAAGATATGTAACTTCATAGTTCATAATCATGTGTATTCGATAAGGAAGCCTTAATATATGATAAAATATAAGGAATAAGATTAGATCTGGTATTCTTAATATAGGGACTGCATCTATAACGGGTATCACCATAATTCCGGAATTGGGAACGAGAACTAGGAATTTGATCACGAATATGGAGAGCATCGACATTAGCATGAGATAGAACCGTGCAGAGGATACCTTCAACATTCGGGCATTGGCAAATCCAAAAAATACAAGGGCAAAGCTACCACCAATTAATGCAACAAAAAAAAGATTGGCGATCGTATAAGATCTCGTAGGATTAACATTAGCTTTATTATCTAGCACAGGTAGAAATCCAGCTTTTGGTTTCATAATTCATAATCATTCGACAAGGACTCCCAGATTCCTCCAGATCCCGTGCAAGCAAAAATCACTTCAATCAACTAAAGGCACACAAAATCAGCATATTAGGGGATCAGACATGACGAAGGAAAATCAAATGACACGGCGTAATGTGGGGATATTCGCGCATGTCGATGCTGGTAAGACGACAACGACTGAGCATCTACTATATGAGAGTGGTCGCATCCGTACATTAGGCAATGTTGATCGGGGAACCTCCCAAACGGACTGGCTGGATGTTGAACGTGAGCGAGGCATTTCGGTGCGAGCGGCGACCACGATGTTCACCTGGAAGGATATATCGGTCAATTTGGTAGATACGCCTGGTCATGTCGACTTTCTCTCCGAGGTGGAGCGGTCGTTGCGGGTTATGGACGGGGCCATTCTGATTATATCAGCTGTGGAAGGTGTTCAAGCGCAGACCGAGGTTATCTGGCATGCTCTCAGGAAGCTTGGCATTCCGACTATCATCTATGTGAACAAGATGGACCGAATTGGGGCTGATGGTGAGCAAGTGTTGGATGACATACACAAGCATCTGTCTCCACAGGCTATTCCGGTGCAATTACCGAAGGGTGCTGCTGAGACGTTCGAAGGTGCTTATGATCTTTGGTCGGCTTTCTGGGCCCAGGCAGGTCAGAATGTGAATCATCAAGATGACGACCATCCCTTTCACTCTGCCCAAGTAGAGTTAATAGAGACGTTGGCACAGACCCATGAAACGTTACTCGAGCGTTATCTGAATAAAGGTATGCCGAATCAACCACAAGAGCTAGCGTTGTGGAAATCGGAATTTCAGTCTCTCATTCTTCGATGCTCATTGTTCCCGGTGTTGTATGGCTCCTCAGGTAAAGGGATCGGCATCATTGAGCTGCTAGACGGAATCATCGCATACCTGCCAGCACCAATTGGTGAATCCGATGCGCCTGTATCAGGCATCGTCTACAAGATTGAAAGGGATAAGACGATGGGGCGAATGGCTTTCGTTCGACTGTACCAGGGAGCTCTACGGAACCGCGATACGGTGAGGAATTTGACGCAGGCTGTCGATGAGAAGATTACACAAATCCGCAAAGTGGATGGACGCAAATCCGAAGACGTCGGGATACTTCAAGCCGGAGATATCGCGGCTGTGTGTGGCATGCAGCATGTCCGAATTGGTGACGTGCTCGGAAGCGGCGACGGTATTCCCGAGGAAGCCAAGCTGGCGATACCTTTATTGGCTGTTCAGGTTCATTGGGCGAACGAGCAAGAATATCCCCATGTTGTTGCCGCTTTACAAGAGCTGGCGGATGAGGATCCTCTGCTTGCCTTGCAATGGCTGCAGGAGGAGCGGGAATTGCATCTTAAGGTGATGGGACCGATCCAGCTTGAGATATTGTCCCGATTACTGGAGAGTAGGTTCGGTCTTCAGGTTACATTCGGCCAACCATCCGTAATATACAAGGAAACACTGCGCACATCCGGCGAGGGCTACATTGCCTATACGATGCCTAAACCGTGCTGGGCCATTCTGCGCTTTAAGATGGAGCCGCTACCTCTCGGGTCCGGCTTGGAGTATCATGCGCAGGTGCGTACCGAAGACTTGCTGCCACAATATCAGAATGAAGTGGCGCGCCGAGTACCCCAAGCCTTGCAGCAGGGAATCTTCGGCTGGGAGGTCGTCGACTTACGTGTGACGCTGGTCGAGGGCCAGCACCATGTCTGGCATACCCATCCGCTCGACTTCGTAGTGGCAACGCCAATGGGCATCATGAACGGATTAGATCAGATTGGCACCAAGCTGCTAGAGCCCATGCTGCAATTCCGTCTCACCGTGCCCGAAGAGTTCGGAGGCAAGGTGATGAGTGACCTCGTCCTCATGAGGGCTACCTTCGAGGCACCTGAGCTACACGGCGACAGAATGACAATACATGGCCGGGTACCGGTCGCCACTTCGCTAGAGTATGCCATCACACTAGGCTCACTAACGAAGGGGCGGGCGTCGTTAGCCACCTTCTTCGATGGCTACGAGGAATGTCCCCCAGACGTAAAGGCAGAACGCCAGCGACGAGGCGTCAATCCACTCGATACATCGAAATATATTCTCAGCGTGCGGAATGCTTTGTCGTCATGAATGGTGGATAGCCCCCACTAAGTTAACTCAAAATCATCTGTTTAACCAGTTCCTTGTTACGCTCTTTGAAGACTTCGTTGTGCGAAGAGACCATTGCTGAGCTTGAAGCATCAGGCTGAATATATTGTTTGGCCTTGTTTACCGCATTGGCTGCATCCTGGAAGGCACCGGCTATGAGAAGGACCTTCCCTTCGTGCGTCAGAATATCGCCTGCTGCATAAAGTCCCTCCACCGAAGACTCGCTACTCACACTTCCCGCTATGTAATAATCCTTCGCTCGTTCGGGCTTTACTTCACTGTTGTCGAGTAAGGACGCATCCCGTTCATAGCCATGATTAATAATCACCTCATCAATCTGCAGATGTGTTACCACCCCAGTCTTGTGATTCGTCAGTTCTACTCGTTCTATCGCCTCATGGCTAGAACTTGCGAACAGCTTCGTAATGGATGTATCTAGGTAGCATATGGCTGAGCTATTCATCAGTTGTGATACCTGAGCCTCATGACCAGATAGGACATCCTTTCTATACGTTACATACACCTGCCTTGCAACAGGAACCAACTCGTTGGCCCAATCGATAGCTGTGTTACCTCCGCCCGAGATGATCACCGTCTTATTCTTGAATTGCTTCAATGACTTTACGGTGTAATGCAAGTTATTGACCTCAAATCTCTCGGCCCCTTCGATCTCCAGCTTCTGTGGGTTGAGTATCCCACTGCCAATCGCAACAATCACAGTTTTCGAATAATGCTCGTGACCAGAGGCGGTTAGCAATAGGAAGAGCCCATTCTCACTACGCGTGATGGACTGCACCTTCTCATTCAATATCACCGTTGGGTTGAACGTTAAGCCTTGCTCCACAAGCTGATCTATTAGTTGGGCACATGGGGTAGGCGTTAGTCCGCCGACGTCCCATATCATTTTTTCTGGATACACGTGTAGCTTCCCGCCTAGCTTAGGTTGATAATCAATAAGCTTCGTCTTCATTTCCCTAAGCCCGCTGTAGAAAGCTGAGTACAGTCCAGCCGGACCACCTCCAACGATCGTAACATCGAACACCTCTTCACTACTCATGCTAAATCCCCCGCTCACAAAAAAGTGTTGACAATACCAGAAAAATTATATTAAATATGTAGGTGATACTGATAATCATTATCAATTAACAACGTTTAATTGTCAACTGGAGGTGATAGCTTGGTCCGTTTATGTACACATACCTTGTGTGTTGGCTATGGAGATAGTCTCGTCGTGAAGGATCTCAGTGTGGAAATTCCAGATAAGCAAATAACCGCCATCATTGGTCCTAATGGTTGTGGGAAATCCACACTGCTAAAAGCAATTACTCGTATTATTCAGCATCAATCCGGTTCTGTCGTGCTAGATGGTAAGAGCATATCCAAAGAGAATACCAAGGTGCTCGCGAAGAAGATGGCCATCCTACCGCAAACACCAGAAAGCGCAAGCGGATTAACAGTAAGTGAGCTCGTATCTTATGGCCGATTTCCTTACCAGCAAGGCTTCGGGCGTTTGACCAAGCAAGATATGGAGGCTATTGAATGGGCGCTTGAGGTAACTGGAACGAAGGATTTCCGTTACCGTTGTGTTGATGCATTGTCAGGAGGGCAACGCCAACGTGTATGGATAGCCATGGCCATCGCCCAAGAAACCGATATGATTTTTCTAGATGAACCAACAACCTATCTAGATATGGCTCATCAACTTGAGGTGTTGGAGCTTCTACAGAGGCTGAATGCAGAGCAAGGACGCACGATCATCATGGTCCTTCACGATGTTAATCAGGCAGCCCGGTTTGCTGATCATATCATCGCTCTTAAGGACGGAGAAATTATTAAAGCTGGGCATTGCGAGCAAGTCATTGAACGGAATGTATTAAGACAGGTTTTTCAGATTGATGCGGAGATCGGTCGTGACCCGCGCACCAACAAACCAATGTGTATCACATACCATTTATTAAAAGGAGACTCAACTCATGTACAAAATATTAACCCCACTCGCACTTATGCTCTTGCTGCTCATTAGCGCTTGCAGTAGCAATACAGCAACACCAGAAGCCAATTCTGCGACACCAGAAGCCAGTAAAGCAACAGAAGAAGCACCTTCAACCACAGCCACAGCCGTTGCCGCAGAAGAGAATAAGTCAGAAACGATAACCTATCAAGCAGAAGCCGGTGCCATTGAAGTGCCAGCCGATCCTCAGCGCGTAGTCGTACTATCCGCATTCTTATCCGGTAGTGTTATGGCACTGGACGTTAACATCGTTGGTGTGGATACATGGTCAAAGGCGAATCCGCGTTATGAACCCTACATCAAGGATGCTCAAGAGGTATCAGAAGAAAGCCTGGAGAAGATTATTGAATTAGAACCAGATTTAATTATCGCCCCCTCAACGAGTAAGAATATTGATAAATTGAATGAGATTGCACCTACAGCAACATATACATACGGGAAGGTAGATTATCTGACACAGCATTTAGAGATTGGTAAGCTCCTGAATAAAGAAAAGGAAGCACAAACTTGGATTGATGACTTCAAGACTCGCTCACAGCAAGCCGGTGAAGAAATTAAGGCAAAGATTGGTGCCGATGCAACTATTTCCGTTATTGAGAGCTTTGAAAAGGAGCTTTATGTATTCGGGGATAACTGGGGACGTGGCACAGAAATTCTTTATCAAGAAATGAAGCTGTTAATGCCTGAGAAAGTGAAGGAAATGGCGCTAAAGGACGGCTATTACGCCTTATCACCTGAGGTTCTTCCAGAGTATGCAGGGGACTATGTCATCTACAGTAAGAATCCTGATGCAGATCACTCCTTTGAGCAAACAGAAACCTTTAAGAACATACCAGCTGTAAAGAATAAGCGCATCTTCGAGGCTAACGCCAAGGAATTCTACTTTAATGATCCAATCACACTAGAATACCAATTAGATTTCTTCAAGAAAAACTTACTAGGCAACTAGGCTTAAAGTATGGAAGTATGGAAGTTAGGAAGTGAGTAATGGCTATGACCAGAGCTAATCAACGTTCCATCCCTTATCCTTATAAGCTGGCATCCGCGGTCGTTACATTCGTAGGAATGTTCGTTGCCTCAATGATTCTTGGAGCAGCAGATCTCTCCGTCCAAGATGTATGGATGGCTCTTACTTCAAGTCATACCAATGATCAAATCTTAATTATTCGCGAAATTCGATTGCCACGGGAGATAGCTGCGATTGTTGTTGGCGCCGCCTTGGCTGTCTCCGGGGCTATCATGCAGGGGCTAACCAGAAATCCGATTGCCGACCCCGGACTGCTAGGATTAACTGCCGGTGCAAGTGCCGCATTAGCCGTTACCCTAGCCTTTATCCCATCTGCAAACTACTACGCGCTAACGATCGCTTGTTTTCTTGGAGCAGCTATTGGAGCATGTATGGTTTTCGGTATTGGGGCAATGAGAAGGGGCGGCTTCTCCCCTTTCCGAATGGTGCTAGCTGGCGCTGCAGTTTCTGCTTTCCTCTATGCCATCGCTGAGGGTGTTGGTCTATATTACAGAATCTCCAAAGACGTCTCCATGTGGACCGCGGGAGGTTTGGTAGGTACAGCCTGGAGCCAGCTCCAAATCATTGTTCCTTTTATCACAGTAGGTATTCTTGTCTCCCTATTACTCTCTAGACAGCTTACCATTCTTAGCTTAAGTGAGGATGTCGCAGTTGGGTTAGGACAGAGAATCGTGCTAATTAAATCTGTACTTTTTCTAATTATCATCATACTTGCGGGCTCATCAGTTGCCCTTGTTGGGAATTTGGCCTTCGTCGGCTTAATCGTTCCTCATCTGGCTCGTGCCATAGTTGGAACCGATTATCGATTGATTATACCTATGTCCGTTGTCCTCGGAGCTACTCTGATGCTTCTAGCCGATACCCTTGGTCGAACCGTCAATGCTCCCTACGAAACACCTGTGGCAGCATTAGTCGCCATAATGGGCATACCCTTCTTCCTGTTCATTGTACGTAGAGGAGGCAAGGCTCTCTCATGATTCACCCCTCATTGATTAGAAAGCAGCGACTTATAGTATATTCATTACTTGGTATTACCATGATTACGGCTATCATAGGAGCTGGGATGGGTTACTCCTCCCTTTCCTATAATAGGCTCATTCCCACGCTTCTTGGTCAGGGTACATTCAAGGAGGAGTTTGTCCTATTCTCTATACGTTTGCCTCGAATCGTGATTACATTATTGGCGGGCATGGCTCTTGCACTCTCCGGTACCATTCTGCAAGGCATTACACGCAATGACTTAGCGGATCCCGGCATTATTGGTATTAATTCTGGCGCTGGAGCAGCCATCGCGGTATTCTTCTTGTTCGTTCCCATTCAAGTAGGATCGTTCGTATATGTGCTCCCGCTAGTTGCTTTTGCCGGTGCGTTCCTGACAGCTATGATCATCTACATACTCTCATACAATAAACAAACGGGACTTCAACCTATTCGACTGGTGCTCATTGGGGTTGGCTTCTCTATGGCACTATCTGGTTTAATGATCGTACTGATTTCGTCTGCCGAACGAATGAAGGTGGATTTTATCGCTCAGTGGTTAGCCGGTAATATATGGGGAACCGATTGGCCCTTTGTATGGGCGATCCTTCCTTGGTTGGTTATATTGATTCCCTTAACCTGGTACAAATCCAACCGATTGAATCTTCTAGGGTTAAATGAGCCTGTAGCTATTGGTGCTGGCGTCGCCGTAGAGAAGGAAAGGCTTCAGCTTCTGCTCATCGCGGTTGCACTAGCCGCTTCTGCCGTTTCTGTCACAGGTGGCATCGCTTTTATCGGCTTAATGGCTCCACACATGGCTAAAGCCTTAGTTGGACCTCGGCATCAATTATTCATCCCGGTTGCCATACTTATAGGTGGGTGGCTGCTCTTGCTCGCCGATACTATTGGACGCAATGTAGCGGATCCCAGTGGTATTGCAGCAGGAATTATGGTTGCCTTTATCGGTGCACCGTACTTTATATATTTATTAATCAGAAAATAAGAATAGGAGCGGAGCTCTAGAAGCTGTAATCCGACTTTGGAGACTGTCGATTAATGATGAAGTCATGAATATGTATACAAGTTTATGCATGCGGTTGTTATTTACCTCTTAGAGTGTGTTTCAGCTTCCTTTTAACCTTTATCCCAATGCCTCAGTTTTATCACACTCGCAGATCGCCTTGGATAGACTAGTGGCCAACGGATCACTTGGTATGACATGCTACTCTTTTCTATGGATCATTCATTTGGCATGACTTGCTGCTTTATTCTATGAATCATTTGGCATGACTTGTTATTCTATTCTATGAATCATTGGGTAGGACCGGTTACTTTATGGATTCAACTTGCTTGTGCCAGCTCGGCATAGGTTGTAGATGGCGTTATGGCGCATAGCCTGAGCATCGACTCGAACAGTGGAGCATTGCGTAGTCTTGTGTTAATTCTCCAGCAGTACTCGTTCCAATATTGCTGCAGATGAGCTTGACCCAGACCGTGGTAGGCCTTCTGCACCCATTCTCTCGCCTTCTGAAAGATGGGATAGCCTTTCATGGCGTTGCGTTTCGTACTTGTTCCGATAGTACGAATCACTGCAGCTTCAGATACGATATGCTTATCGGAGAA
>Ga0101941_1000844_pt1 | contig 35158 bp, 32 predicted proteins | sample DewCreD2012metaG_3_FD_75242 | JGI IMG/M metagenome (GOLD analysis project Ga0101941, IMG submission 75242) | Hot spring sediment bacterial and archeal communities from British Columbia, Canada, to study Microbial Dark Matter (Phase II) - Dewar... ...
CCCGGAACTGCCCACCGGATCGACCGAAAGACTGTCGATCCCCACCAACCGGTAGCCCTGGTCAACCAGCCAGTCGGCGGTCTCCGGCATCAGGAAGGCCGTGCCGGGGTCCGGACCGACCGTGGTCTTGAGAAGCAGCCGGCCGACATCAGCGCGCACCCGCCCGGCCAGGTCACCGGGCCGGATGACCGGCTCCCCGCACTCCACCACCTGGGCCGGACCGATGAGCCATTCCAGCGGGATCTCGTCCACCGTCCGGCCGCGGGGAATCAGATGGGCCGGCACATCCAGGTGCGTGCCCGTGTGCGTGGTCAGGGTCAGCCGGCTGACCGCCGGCCACCCGGGCGGCGAAAGCCGCACCATCTCCGGTACCGGATCGCCCGGATAGACCGGGGTGTGCGGACCGAGCGGCCGGCTGATGTCGAAGAGGCGCATCACCTAGCCGGCCGTCCGGCTACCGGGGCCCCGCCGCACATACAGCGTCAGTCCCTCGACCGCCAGGACGACCACCCGCTCGCCCACCCCGATCGGCTCGTCGCTCCGGGCCCGCCAGATCTCGCCGCTCACCCAGACCTGACCCGGGCAGTCCGGAGTGATCGCCGCCAGGACCGCCCCCGTCCGCCCCGGTAGAACGCCAGGCCCGGTGACCGGCTGCAGACGCTGCGCCCGAACCCCAAAGAGGGCGACGACCAGTCCGAGGAGAGCGATGGGGAGAAAAGCGGTGGTGATCGCGATCCAGTGGGAGCGCCAGCCAGGCCACAGGTGGTCGAAGAAGAGGAGGGCGATGAGATCGTCCAGGACGGTGAAGAGGAAAACTGCCAGTAAAGCGCACGCCGCGCGTAACATAGACTCCAGGCCGGAGCCCGCTGACCTCACTCCGACCCCGGTGCTCCAGCCCACTAGTAATTATAGCAACGGCCGGCAAGCCCTCGCGGGCAAAGGTTCGGACTGTGCGCTGCGCGCTCGCCAGTGTACAATGTACTTAGGTACAGACCACGGAGGGACCGGGGTGACCGTTTTACAGGCGACCCACCGCGAATTTAGGGATTTCCCGGATCATCCGAACCGGGGGAGCCGCCCTAGCATAGGGGCGAGCACGGCCGACCGAAACGAGGTGACAGCGTGATCCGGCTGACCCGGCTGGACGGCAGCGAGTTCTATCTCAATGCCGACCTCATCGAGGCCATCGAGGCGACCCCCGACACCATGCTCTCCCTCACGACCCACAAGAAACTGATCGTGCGCGAATCACCCGAGGAAGTGGTGGAGCGCGTCATCGCCTACAAACAGCGGATCCTGCGCGGGCCGATCATCCTCTCGGAGCCGGCCCGCTGAGGTCAGGCAGGAGGAGAGCACGGTGGACCTGTCGACAGCACTCGGTCTGCTCATCGGCCTGATCGGCATCGGCTACGGCATGTTTCGCGAGGGCGGCGGTCCTCAGGCCTTCATCCAGGACTCCGCCTTTATGATCGTCGTCGGCGGCACTGTCGGCGCCGTTCTCATCAGCTTCCCTCTGCGTCAGGTCCTGCTGGTGCCACGGGCGATCCAGAAATCGTTCTTCTACAGAGAGCCGATCAGCGCCGCCGAGATCGTGGAGATCTTTGTCCGCCTGGCCGATAAGGCCCGCCGCGAGGGCCTGCTGGCCCTGGAGGAAGAGGAGGAGTCGCTGCCCGACCCCTTCCTGCGGAAGGGCGTGCAGCTGGTGGTCGACGGCACCGAACCGGAACTCATCCGCAGCGTCCTGGAGATCGATATCGAACTGATGCAGAAGCGGCATACCGAGGCCACCAAGGTCCTCGAGGCCGCCGGCGGCTACGCCCCGACCATGGGCATCATCGGCACGGTGATGGGCCTGGTGGGGGTGCTGCAACGGCTGGAGGACCCCTCGGAACTGGGCCACGCTGTGGCGGTGGCCTTTGTGGCGACCTTCTACGGCATCCTGACGGCCAATCTCTTCTGGCTGCCCCTGGCCAACAAACTCAAACAGCGCACCGAACAGGAGGTCCTGCTGCGTCAGTTGATGCTCGAAGGAGTCATGGCCGTCCAGTCCGGCGAGAACCCGCGGATCATCCGGAGCAAACTGGAGGGGTTCCTCCCGCCGGCGGCACGGCAGGCCGGCCCCGCCTCAACGCCGGCTCAGACCCCGGCCCAGCCGGCCGAGGCGACCCGCACCTGACCAGAGGAGGCAGCGATGGCACTGGGATCCAACCGCCGACGCACCGCCGCCGACGAGCACGGTGGTGGCGGTGGGGGGCACGAAGGCGCCGGCATGATGCGCTGGCTGCTGACCTACGCCGATATGATCACGCTGCTCAACGTCTTCTTCATCATCCTCTACGCCCAGTCGAAGGTGGACCGCGAGAAGTTCAGCCAGCTCGCCGTCTCGCTGGCCGAGGCCTTCAATGTGGGGGTGATGCTGGGCCAGCAGTCGACCGGCTACGTGCTGGGCCGCGGTGGGCGCTTCGGCACGATCGAACTCGCCCCCTACCAGCGGATCGCCGACGAGATCGGCCAGTTCGCCAGCCAGCAGGGCCTGACCGAGGAGATCAGCGTCGGCCTGCGCCGTGAGGGCGTGGTCGTGCGCCTCTCCGGCTCGCTCCTCTTCCCCTCCGGTCAGGCCGAGCTGACCCCCGAGGGCCGCGAGGTGCTGCATCGCCTGGCCTACGCCCTGCGGACCACGCCCGGCCACGTCCAGATCGAGGGGCATACCGATAACCTGCCGTTCTCCAGTCCCCAGTACCCGAGCAACTGGGAGCTCTCGACCGCCCGGGCTGCCGCCGTCCTGCGCTATTTCCTGGAGGTCGAAGGCCTGCCGGCCGACCGCTTCAGCATCGCCGGCTACGCTGACCTCCGCCCGGTGGCCCCCAATGATACGCGGGAGAACCGGGCCCGCAACCGCCGTATCGAGGTCTTTATCCAGACTCCGGAGACCAGCCCACGCTGAGAGGGCCGCCGATGCTGAGAGGATTTCTCCGTCAGGTGTTCCTCGGTCTGCTGGCCGGCATCGCCATCGGTGGACTGGCGGTCGGGCTGCTTCTGACTGTGGTCCTGCCGTCTGGACGGACCGCGCCGAAACCCCCGGCCTCGGTCGCCACCGCCGCCGGCCAGCCCGGCCCGGTCTACACAATCAGAGACCGGATCGTCAACCTGGCCGACGCCGGCGGCCGACGCTACCTGCGGGTCAGCCTGGCCATCGAGTTCCAGGCGAAAGAGCCGGTGCCCCGCGACGAGGCGGCCCAGAAAGCCTACTACAAGAAATTCGATGGTGACATCCGGGCCTGCTGCGCCCACCGGATCGAAGACGCCGTCACCATGCTGCTGAGCAGCAAGAGTTACGCCGATATCGCCACGCCCGAGGGCAAAGAGCGCCTCAAGCAGGAGCTGAAGGACCGGATCAACGAGGCCCTGCACGGAGAAGAAGTGGTGACGAACGTCTACATTACCGACTTTGTGGTGCAGTGAGGGAAGGCGATGAGCCAGCCGATCCTCTCCCAACAGGAGATCGACGCCTTGCTGGCCGCGCTGACCCCCGAGGGGAAGAGCGGCGCGGCTCCTGCGGCCACCAGCCGACCGGTCAAACCCTATAACTTCCGTCACCCTGAGAAGTTCTCCCGCGACCAGATCCGGGCCATCGAGCTGCTCCACGACAGTTTTGTGCGCCACCTGGAGACCGTTCTGGCCGCCCACCTCCGGGCGATCACCACGGTGACCCTCCTCTCCCTCGAGCAGATCAGCCTGGAGGAGTATCTCCGGCAGGCCGGCACCCCCACCGTCCTCTATCCCCTGCAACTGGAGCCGCTGCCCGGCCGGGCCCTGCTGGAGATCCAGCCAGGGCTGGCTCTGATTATGGTCGACCGCCTGCTCGGCGGTCCCGGACGGATCCTCACGAAGGCCCGCGAACTGACCGACGTGGAGATCACCCTGCTCGAAGGGCTGGTCTGGCAGATGGTGACCGGTCTGCGCGAGACCTGGGCCTCACTGGTCCAGATCACCCCCCGCCTGGAGCCGGTCAGTTTCAACCCCCAGTTTCTCCAGCTGGGCATGCTGCTGACCGAGACCTGCCTGCTGCTGACGCTGGAGGTCCGCCTCGGCGATACCACCGGCCTGCTCCGTCTCTGTCTGCCGTTCATCCTGCTGGAGCCGGTCCTGCCGCGCCTGGCCCCTCAGGTCTGGCTGGGCACCCGCCGAACGCCCCCGCCGGAGAAACTGGAAGCGGTCCGTCAGCACCTCCACCGGGTGCCTGTCACCCTCAGCGTCCGGCTGGGGACGGCCGAACTGACGGTCCGTGACCTCCTGCAGCTGCAGAAAGGCGATGTGATCCCGCTGGACCGCTCGACCCGCCAGGAGCTGGAGGTTCTGGTGATGGGACGCCCCAAATTCCGCGCCCATCCCGGCGTCGTGGGCAACCGGCTGGCCGTCCGCATCGTGGCGGTCGTGGAGGAGGAGAACCATGGTCCACCGACCCCTTGACCAGACGCTCAGCGTACTCCAGCCGCTGGTCGAAAAGGCCCGAACGATGGGGCTGCGCCTCTTCGGCACGGCCTTCGACCGTCCGCTGACCCTGGAGGACCCCTCGGTCACCCGCACAACCCTGGCCGAGACCGCCGCCCGCCTCCAGGGCCCCTACCTCCTGGCCGAACTCTACCTGATGAGCCGGGAACGGTCGGACCCCCAGCCGCTGCTGACGCTCACGCCCGGTCCCACCCTGGGGGAGACCCTGGGGATCGACCTCTCCCCCGAATCGATGGACAGTCTGACCCACCTGGGCCGTCTGACCGAACCGCTGGAGACGCTGGTCGACGTCCTGAACGCCCACCTCGCCACCCTGACCCACGACCGCCTCTACCTGGCCCAGCCCAGCCTGCGTCTGATCGATCTGCCAGCCGACCTGCCCGGCCTCCTCCTGGCCCCGGAGGAGGCGCTGTACGCCCTGCAGTACCGGCTGACCAGCCCGAGCGGCGAGACCACGGTCCTCCACCTGCTGACCGTCGCGCTGGTCGATCTCCTGGTCGCCAGCCTGCGGGGCCCGGCGGTCGAATCGGCGGGCGGGGGACCACCGTCGCTGGAGTCGGTTCTGGGTCCGGAGCCGGCTGGGACGGGTGGGGAGCCGGTGGTCAAACCGGCCCGCTTCGCTCCGCTGGAGGAGCGTCCCGGCCCCGCAGAGACAGCCCCGAGCGCCATCGATCTCATCCTCGATGTGCCGTTGACGGTGACAGTCGAACTGGGACGGACGACCAAGACCATCGGCGAGATCCTGGCGCTGGGACCGGGGTCGATCATCGAACTGGACAAACTGCACGGCGAACCGGTGGACATCCTGGTCAACGACCGGCTGATCGCCAAAGGGGAGGTGGTGGTGGTGGACGACAATTTCGGCGTGCGGATCGTCGATATTATCCCGCCGACCAAACGGGCGCAGTCGCTGCGCTGACCAGAGGCGACGGTGCGATGTCCTGGCCTGGTCTCCCTCTCCACCGCCTTCCCGCCGGACTGCTGGCGCTGCTCCTCGGGCTGAGCGCCAGCCCGGTTCTGGCGCAGACCGCCGACGGCCGCTACCTCCGGAGTTACACCGAACTGGCGGCTGGTCAGGACGAGGGCCCCTGGTGGAGCCTGACCATGGAGATGCTGCTGAAGCTCGGGCTGGTCATCGTTCTGATCTACCTCAGCGCCTGGGCCCTGCGGCGCTTTCTTCTGCGCGGGCGTCTCTGGACCGGCACGCAGGGCGTCCTCACCGTTCTGGAGATGCTGCCGCTGGGCCCCCAGCGCACGCTCTACCTCGTGGCCGTCGGTCCCAAACTCCTGGTCATCGGCGCCACCGGCCAGCACCTCACCACGCTGGCCGAGTTCGACGCCGCCACGGCCGAGGCCCTGCGCCAGCAGATCGCCCAGAACGGCCCGTTCGCCGCCGCCCTGGCGGCGGCCAGCGCGACGGGTCCGGGCCCCCGCAGCCCCCTGGCCGACGGCCGGGCCCTGGTGGCCGAGGCCCTGGCCGAACTGCGGGCGCTGGGCCAGCGCTGGCGAGGCCAGACCACCGGGAGGGAGCCCGATGATCCCGCGGTCTAGACTCCGGCTGATCATCGGCCTGACGCTTCTGGGACTGGCCGGCTGCGCGCCGGCGGGCTCGGAGAGCCCGGCGCTGGCTCTCCCTCGGGTCACGGTCGGGGTCGAGGCCGCCCGCACGCCTCAGGACCTGTCGGTGAGCCTGCAGGTCCTGCTCCTCCTCACCGTCCTGACGCTCGCCCCCTCGCTCCTCATAATGCTCACCGCCTTCACCCGCATCGTCATCGTCCTGTCGCTGGTCCGCAACGCCATCGGCGTGCCACAACTGCCGCCCAACCAGGTGATCATCGGTCTGGCCCTCTTTCTCACATTCTTCGTGATGGCGCCGACTTGGAACGCCATCCACCGCGAGGCCCTCCAGCCCTACCTGGCCGGCGAGATCAGCCAGGCCGAGGCCTTCCGCCGCGCCGAGCAGCCGATCCGGCAGTTCATGCTCCGCCAGACCCGTGAGAAAGACCTGGCCCTCTTCGTCCACCTGGCCCGTCTGGACCCGCCCCGCACCGCCGACGACATCCCCACCTACGTCCTCATCCCCGCCTTCATCATCAGCGAACTCAAAACCGCCTTCCAGATGGGGTTCCTGCTCTTCCTGCCCTTCCTCATCATCGATATCGTGGTCTCCAGCGTCCTGATGTCTATGGGGATGCTCATGCTGCCTCCGGTGGTGATCTCGCTTCCCTTCAAACTGCTCCTCTTCGTCCTGGTCGACGGCTGGCACCTGATCGCCCGCTCGCTGGTCCAGAGCTTCCTCTGATCCCGCGAGAAGGGGCTGGCCACCGCCTCCGCCAGCCGCTATGATCAGGGCGGCTGGTGCCTCTGCCAGACCTCCCGACCATCGGCACAGGAGAACCAGGCGATGCCTCACGACCAGGCGACCTGGCAGCTGTGGATCGACCGCCCCGGCGCCCTTGTTTCCCCTTTCCTCTTCGGCCACTTCGCCGAGCACCTGGGCCGCTGTATCTACGAGGGCCTCTGGGTTGGGCCGGAGAGCCCGATCCCCAATCAGGACGGCCTGCGCACCGACGTCCTGGCCGCCCTGCGCGACCTGCCGGTGCCGGTCCTGCGCTGGCCCGGCGGCTGCTTCGCCGACGACTACCACTGGGAGGACGGCATCGGCCCCCGTGAGCGGCGGCCGCGCCGGACCAATCTCTGGTGGTACGGGGAAGAGCCCAATCATTTCGGGACCGACGAGTTTCTCGCTCTCTGCCGGGCCATTGGAGCCGAGCCCTACATCTGCCTGAACGTCGGCTCGGGCAGCCCGACCGAGGCCCGCAACTGGCTGGAGTACTGCAATGGCTCCGGCCAGACCCACTACGCCCGGTTGCGCGCTCAGCACGGCCACCCCGAGCCCTACGGGGTGCGCTACTGGGGGGTGGGCAACGAGAACTGGGGCTGTGGCGGCCACTTCACTCCCGAGGAGTACGCGGCGGCCTACCGCCGCTTCGCCACCTACCTCAAGCCGTTCACCCGCACAACCCGGTCCCGGATCGAGCTCATCGCCTGCGGCCACACCACTCCCGATTGGAACCAGCGCTTTCTGGCCGCTCTGGGCGTTGAGCGCAATCCCCGCCTGCTGGACCTCATCGATCATCTCTCGATCCACCGTTATTTTCGCGGTCCGCACGACCGCGACTTCACCGCCGCCGATTACTACTGGCTCCTGGCCTCGACGCTCCAGCTGGAGACCGACCTGCGTCGGACCCGCGACGTTTTAAGCTACGACGGCGGCCAGAAGCGCCTCGGGATCGTGGTGGACGAGTGGGGGACCTGGTACGACCAGGCCCGGGCCGAGAACGGGCTGGAGCAGGTCAACACCATGCAGGATGCGGTGGTCGCCGCCGGCACGCTGAATCTGTTCGTCCGCTGGGCCGACTGGGTGACCATGGCCAACCTGGCCCAGACCGTCAACGTCCTCCAGTGCGTGGTTCAGACGGCCGGGCCCGCCATGTGGCTGACCCCCACCTACCACGCCGTCCATCTCCTGGCCGCTCACCGCGGTCAGCGCGTCCTCCCCGCCGACCTGGAGACACCCGAACTCACCGTCAGCGGACCGGCCGGGACCAGCGCCCGTCTGCCGCTGGTCGACGGCGCCGCCTCGCGGTCGGCCGATGGGCGGACCCTGGTGCTGACCCTGGTCAACCGCCACCTGGAGGAGGCCATCGAGTGCCGGATCAGCCTGCGGGGCGAGGGCCGGATCGACGGCGGCCTCCATCAGCAGCTGACCGCCGACGACGTCCGGGCGGCCAACAGCGCCGCGGATCCGGAGCGGGTCCGCCCCACACGCGCGCCGTTCCCAGCCGCCGGGACGACCGTCGCGGTGACCCTGCCGCCGCATTCGGTCACGGCCCTGCAGCTGACGCTGGTCAGCCCGTAGCCCGGGATGGCTCTGGTGACCGCCAGGGCGGTCACCTCCGGAAACACGCTCAGACGAGGAGGAAACCCATGCCACGGCTCTCCGGACACGTTGCCATCGTCACCGGCGGCGCCCAGGGCATCGGCGGCGCCACCGCCCGCCGTCTGGCCGAGGAGGGGGCCCGCGTCCTCATTGTCGACCTGGACGGCGAGACCGCCGAGCGAACCGCCCAGGCCATCCGCACCGCCGGAGGCGAGGTCGCGGTTTTCGTCGGCGATGTCGGTCGGCACGCCGACATTCGGGCCATGGTCGAGGCCGCCGTCCAGCGCTGGGGCACGGTGACCATCCTGGTCAATAACGCCTACACTCCCACCGCTGGTGGCGCCGGCGGCAGCGCGGTCGAGGTCAGCGAGGAGACCTGGGACCGCGAGATGGCGGTCCTGCTGAAGGCGGCCTTTCTCGGGGCCAAATACGCCGTGCCCTATATGGAACGGGCGGGCGGGGGCTCGATTGTTAACGTCTCGTCAGTCCACGCGCTCCTCCAGGCCCCCCGGGCTCTGGTCTACGAGACGGGCAAGGCCGGGCTTCTCGCCATGACGCGGCAGATGGCCATCGACTTCGGGCCGCTGGGCATCCGGGTCAATTGCGTCTGCCCCGGCCACATCGTCACCGAGCGGATCCAGGCGATGATCTGGGATAAGTACCCGGAGGCCCTGGCCTTTTTCGAGCAGCAGTATCCGCTGCGACGGGTCGGGCGGCCGGTGGACGTGGCCAACGCCATCGTTTTCCTCTGCTCGGACGAGGCCTCGTTTATCACCGGCCACGCCCTGGTGGTGGACGGCGGGCTCTCGCTCCAGCTGCAGGAGAACCTGGCGGTGCGCCTGGCCCACTATATCCAGGAGCATCCGGAGATCCGGCTTCCCTACTGAGGGCGCCGGCCGAACTGGCGGTCGGGTGGTCTGGGCGGCCCGAACCCGCTGGCCGCGCCCGGCCGCCGTCTGGTATCATTGAGAGGCAGCCCGCGAAGGGGACTCCGACCGGTGGGAGTGCGTGTGCCAGCGCGGCCGGTGACTCCCGTCACCCGAGCCAGCCTGTCCGTCGCTCTTGTTTTGGCAGCCTGCCCGTTCGGCTATATGACCGTGGTGGGGATGCTGGCCCCGCTTCTGGTCACGATGGCGGCGGAGTTCCAGGTGGGTCTTCCGGTCATGGGGCAGCTGGCCGCCGCCACCTCGCTGGCCTGGGCGCCGGCGGCGGTTCTGGCCAGTCCGTTCTCGGACCGCTTCGGTCGGAAACCTCTCATCGTCCTGGGGCTCGGCGGCCTGAGTCTGAGCACGCTGGCGGCCAGTTTCGCCGGGTCGCTGCCCGTGCTCCTGGCCCTGCGCTGGCTGGGCGGGCTGGCGGGCGGGGCCGTGGGGCCCAGCGTCAACGCCGCCGTCATCGATTACTTCCCACCGGCTCACCGGGGACGCGTGCTCGGTCTGGTGGCCGCAGGCTTCTCGCTGAGCACGCTGGTAAGCATTCCAGCGGTCGCCATTCTGGCCGGCATCGTGGGCTGGCGGCACGGGTTCCGGCTGGTCGCTCTCTTCCTGGCGCTTCTGGCATTGGCGGCGCTCTGCCTCCTGCCGCCGTTGCCCCGCCCGTCATCGCGGGCGCCGGAGAGCCACTGGCAAACCTACGCCGCTATCCTGCGGCAGCCGCTGGCCGGTCCGCTCCTGCTGGCCAATCTCGCCGAGCGCGTGGCCGCGACCGCGCTCAGCACCTACCTGCCCTCGGTGCTGGTCCTGCGATACCGCCTGCCGCTGGAGGTTCTGGGCGGTCTGCTCGCGCTGATGGCGCTGGGGACGCTGGTCGGAACGCTCCTCGGCGGCGCGCTGGCCAGCCGGCCAGGCCGACCGCTGGTCTTCGCCGGCTGCCAGGGGACGGCCGCCCTGCTGGCCCTCCCGCTTCTCCTGACCTCTCCCGGTCTCTTCCTCTCCGGAGGGCTGGGGGTGCTGCAGGGGCTGAGCGGGAGCCTCAGCCGTCCCGCCTACCTCTGGCTGGTCGGCCATCTCTCCGCCGAGCGCCGGGGAGCGGTCATGGGGCTGAACGCCCTGACCAACCAGGGCGGGATCGTGTTGGGCTCGGCCCTGGGAGGGCTGGCCCTGGCCGTCGGCGGGGAGGGAGCCCTGGCCGCGCTGGTGAGTGGGAGCGGGCTGCTGGCGGCCACCATCGCGGTGGGCTGGCTGCGCGAGGAGATCGCACCCACAGGAGAGGCCGATGCACCCACGTGCTGAGTCCGTGCACCTCTTCAGTCCGCTGCGTCTGCGGGGACTGACCCTGCGCAACCGCATTATGGTCTCGCCGATGTGCCAGTACTCGGCTGAAGAGGGGTTGGCCACCGACTGGCACCTTGTGCACCTGGGCAGCCGGGCGGTCGGTGGGGCTGCCCTTGTGATGGCTGAAGCCACCGCCGTCGAGCCGCGAGGGCGGATCAGCCCTCACGATCTGGGGCTGTGGGACGACCGGCATATCGCTCCGCTGGCCCGGATCACCGCCTTCATCCGGTCGCAGGGGGCGGTTCCCGGCATCCAGCTGGCCCACGCCGGCCGCAAGGCCTCGACGCGGCGTCCCTGGGAGGGGGGCGGCCCGCTCTCGCCGGCCGAGGGTGGCTGGGAGGTGGTGGGCCCCAGCCCGATCCCCTTTGCCCCCGGCTATCCGACGCCGCGTCCGCTCGACCGGGAGGGGCTCCAGGGCATCGTGCGGGCTTTCCAGGCCGCCGCTCAGCGGGCCCGTGAGGCCGGCTTCCAGGTCATCGAGGTCCACGCCGCCCACGGCTATCTTCTGCACGAGTTCCTCTCGCCGCTGTCGAACCAGCGCACCGACGCCTACGGTGGCCCCCTGGAGAACCGGGCCCGGCTGCTGCGTGAGGTGGTTCGGGCCATCCGGGCGGTCTGGCCCGAGGAGTACCCGCTCTTTGTCCGCATCTCGGCCACCGACTGGGCGCCGGGCGGCTGGGACCTCGACGAGGCGGTGGTCCTGGCCGGCTGGCTGAAGGAGGAGGGCGTCGACGCCATCGACTGCTCCTCGGGCGGACTGGTACCGTACCAGCAGATCCCGGTGGCGCCCGGCTACCAGGTGCCCTTCGCCGCCCGGATCCGGGCCGAGGCCGGGATAAAGACCATCGCCGTCGGGCTCATCACCGAGCCGGCCCAGGCCGACGCGATCATCCGCGCGGGCCAGGCCGACCTGGTGGCCCTGGCCCGGGCCTTTCTGCGCGATCCCTACTGGCCGCTGCACGCCGCCCACGCGCTGGGCCACGAGATCCCCTGGCCGCCGCAGTACGAGCGGGCCCGACCGACCGCTCCGGTCGTCGCCGGCCAGCGCTGAGGGAGTGAAAAGTGCTACTGACCACGGGAGAGCCGGTGGTATAATGGGCGGCGGCGAGGGAGCGATGCGGCGCTTCCGGGTCGTCGTCTTCCAGACGATCGCCCCGCTCTGGGCCGACCGGGCGCTGGTCAAGGGCGGGGGCGTCTGCTTCCTGCCGCTGGAGGCCAGCGAGGACTGGCCGGCGCAGGTGACCGCGCTCATCCGGCGCCACTTCCACGCCCAGCCCGGGCCGATGCTGCCGGTGGGGATCGCCACCCTCGATGTGGATCTGCTGCGGGCCTGCTGCCAGGTCGAGGGCGCGATCTTCTGGCAGGGCGGCGACATGTACTGACCAGACAAGGAGGTCTGCGGATGGAGAAACTGCTCGCCCTGGAATTCGTACGCGTCACCGAGGCCGGCGCCCTGGCCGCCGCCCGCTGGATGGGACAGGGCGACCGCCACCGGGCCGATCAGGCGGCCGTCGAGGCGATGCGCAAGGCCCTCGAAGAACTGGACATCGACGGGACGATCGTCATCGGCGAGGGCGAGCGCGATGAGGCCCCCATGCTCTATATCGGGGAAAAGGTCGGCACCGGCCGGGGCCTAGCGGTCGACATCGCCGTGGACCCCCTGGAGGGGACCGACCTGGTGGCCAAGGGGATGCCCAACGCCCTCTCGGTCATCGCCGTGGCCGAGAAAGGCGGGCTCCTCCACGCGCCCGATATCTACATGGACAAACTGGTGGTCGGGCCCCCGGCGGCCGGCAAGGTGAGCATGGATTTCCCGGTCAAGGCCAATCTCCAGATCATCGCCGACGCGCTGCGCCGTGATGTCCAGGACCTCACGGTCGTCATCCTCGACCGGCCCCGCCACGAGCGGCTGATCCAGGAGGTCCGCGAGGCCGGCGCCCGCATCCGCCTTATCCCCGATGGGGACCTCACGGCGGCCATCGCGGTGGCCGTCTCCGGGACCGGCGTCCACGCGGTCATGGGGATCGGGGGCGCGCCCGAAGGGGTGCTGGCGGCCGCCGCCCTGCGCTGCCTGGGCGGGGAGATCCAGGCCCGTCTGGTCCCCCGGAACGAGGCCGACCGCGAACGATTGCGGTCGATGGGCATCGACGATCCCCACCAGATCCTGCGAACGGAAGATCTGGCGCGGGGCCAGAAGATCATCTTCGCCGCCACCGGCGTCACCGACGGCGATCTTTTCAACGGGGTGCGCTTCTTCGGCGGCGGCGCCCGCACCCACTCGCTGGTCATGACCGCCGAAAGCGGCACCATCCGGTTTGTGGACACCGTTCACATCTTCGACCGGCGGGCCATCGGTTCGGTGCGCCTGTAGGCGCCCCCGTGCTATAATACGCGTGGTCACGTGCCAGGGCCGGGCCAGACGCGCCCGGCCTGCTGCTGTCTGCGGAGGGAAGGTCGATGGCGGTCGTCGCGGTGGTCGGGGCCCAGTGGGGCGATGAGGGCAAGGGGCAGGTCATCGATGTGCTGGCCGAAAAGGCCCGCATCGTCGCCCGCTACCAGGGCGGCAGCAACGCCGGCCACACGGTCGTCAACCAGCTGGGCCACTTCCGGCTGCACCTGGTGCCCTCGGGCATCTTCCACCCCGAGACGATCTGTATCATCGGCAACGGCGTGGTGGTGGACCCGGCCGTCCTCCTCCAGGAGATCGAGGCGCTCCAGCAGCACCATATCGACACCAGCCGCCTCTACGTGAGCGACCGGGCCCACGTCGTCCTGCCCTACCACCTGGTCCTGGACCGGCTGGCCGACGAGGCCCGGGGCGAGCAGCGCATCGGCACCACCGGTCGGGGCATCGGCCCGGCCTACGAGGACAAGGTCGCCCGGATCGGTCTGCGCATGGGCGATCTCCTCGACGCCGATCTGCTGCGGGAGAAGCTGCGCTTCCTGGTCGAGTACAAAAACAAGATCCTCGCCTGCCTCTACAACGCTCCCCCCTTCTCGTTTGCGGAGCTCTACGACACCTACCGTCGCTACGGCGAGCGCCTGGCGCCGCACATCACCGACACCTTCGCCATGATCCACGCCGCCATCCGCCGGGGCGACAACATCCTGCTGGAGGGGGCCCAGGCGACGCTGCTGGACCTCGATTTCGGCACCTACCCCTACGTCACCGCCTCGTCGCCGACCGTCGGGGGAGCCTGCACCGGCCTGGGCATCGGTCCCCGCCTCATCACCCGGGCCATCGGCGTCTTCAAGGCCTACTACACCCGCGTCGGCAGCGGCCCCTTCCCCACCGAACTGACCGACGCCACCGGCGACCTCATCCGCGAGCGCGGCCGCGAGTACGGCACCACCACCGGCCGGCCCCGCCGCTGCGGCTGGTTCGATGCGGTCCTGGCCCGCTATGCCGTCCAGCTCAACGGCCTGGACGGCTTCGCCCTGAACGCCCTCTCGGTCCTGGACCCGCTGCCGGTGGTCAAGATCTGCACCGCCTACCGCTACGGCGACCAGGTGCTGGACCTGCCGCCGGCCAGCCTCTCGGTCCTCAGCCAGTGCGTCCCGGTCTACGAGGAACTGCCGGGCTGGCAGGAGCCGATCGGGCACATCCGGCGCTACGGCGATCTCCCGGCCAACGCCCGGCGGTTTGTCGAGCGCATCGCCGAACTCATCAACTGCCGGCTCGATATGCTGGCGGTCGGGCTCAAGCGCGAGCAGGTCATCACCCTGCACCCGGCCTTCGACTGAGCCCTCCGCCGCTGGTGCGATGAGCGGTGTGGAAGAGGCGGTCTGCCGCCTGGTCCTGCTCGTCCTCAACGAGGATCAGCCGACGACGCTCCAGCGCGGCCAGACCTTCCCCTGGCTGCGCTCCGTCCCCAGCGAGGCCGAGTGCGGCCCTCTCTGGCCGCTGGTCCAGCAGCTCTACACCGCGCTGACCGGCCGCCCCTGGGTGCCGGGGCTGGCTCCGCCCCGGCCGCGGAAGGTGGACGCCTACTATCGGCCCTGGAACTTCATCCTGGAGGTCGACGGCCCCCAGCACTTCACCCAGTACCGCCGGCTGACCCTCGCTCTCTACCCGCCGACAGCGCCGCTGGGCTTCGACCGCGCCGCCTTCCAGGCCCGCTGTCGGGAGGTGGCTTACACGCCGGGCCGGAGTTTCGGCCGACCCCGCCCGCCCTACTTCCCCGGCCCGAACGGGCGGCACCAGGAGCGGGCCTTCCGCGACGCCCTGACCGACCTCCTGCCGCCGCTCCACGGCCTCCGGCCGACGGTGCGTCTGGCGCCCGACGAGGTGGCCGCCCTGCCCGACGGTCTGACCGATACCCCGGCCAGCCGCCAGGCCCTGCGACGGCTCCTCCGGGCCAAGGGCCTGCCGCTGACGGCGTAGTCGCGACTACCGGCCGCCTCGCGTGGCCGGGGCACCGTCTGGGGCGCCCAGGGCGGTGCGCACGATGGCCAGGCAGGTTCGGGCCCGGTTCAGAGCGGCGGCGGTGACCGGCCGCTGGCCGTAACGGACCGCCACGTAGAGATCGGTCAGCGCGGCGAGGGCGGTCCGCCCGGCCGGCGTCAGCTGGGCGCCCAGGCGTCGGGCGTACTCCCACGGGGTCTCCTCCGGCCGGCGAGGATGGCCGTGACTGGCTCCCAGGCGCAGAAGATCACGGTAGAGAGCGCGCAGCCCGGGCAGCGGCGGCGACACGGATCCCACCGTCCGCCGGCCCCGACGCCGTGAGCGGAGGGCCCGCCAGAGATCGGCCCAGCGCCAGATCGACTCGCGGACCTCCTCGCCCGTGGCGGCCGGCTCGCCCGCCCGGCGTCCCCGTAGCGCGTGGACGGTCAGCCAGAGCACCACCCCCACGGCTCCGACGAGCACCAGCCCTTTCGCCAGCCCCGACAGCCAGACCGGAGGCGCTGCGGGCGCCCCCGCCTGGTCGCGCAGCCGGTCCAGCCACTCCGGAGGCGCGGACGCCGGCAGGGGACGGGTGCCGGCCGAACGCAGCAGAGGAGCCAGCAGCAGCAGAAGGCCGCTCACCAGCAGCCCGACCGGGAGCGCCAGGATGACCAGGAGGACCCAGAGGGCCGTCGCGACCACGTCGATCAACGGGCGCAGCAGCGCCGCGTGCTCCGTCCCCAGACCGGCCAGGAGCAGCGCCAGCCCCAGCAGTCCCCCACCCAGTGCCGGCGGCCAGCCGCGCACGGCCCATCGACGCCCGCTGGGTAGGGGCCCCATCTCGCCCAGCCGGGCGAGCGGCAGTCCCAGCAGGCCGGCCGCCAGCACGCTCAGCGCCGACCACAGCAGCCGATCGTTCAGCACCGCGGCATCGGAGACCACCGGTCGGCCCAGCAGCCAGAGACCGACCAGGATCACTGCCCCCTGGCGGAACTCGGCCCAGACCAGGTCGACGGTGAGCCCCACCCGACCGGCCCGGAGCCCCCGTCCCCAGGCGATCAGTCCGAGCAGGAGGGCCCCCAGCGACCGGGCGGTGATCGGCCAGAGAGCCGGGGTCACCCCCCAGCCCAGCCCGCCGGCCAGAAGAACCAGGCCCAGCCCGGCCAGGGCCAGCCCGGTCGGCCCGAGACGCCCCGGCGCCGCCCTGCCGAGAACGGCGCCGGCGACGAGCAGACCGGCCAGGAACGGCAGCGCCAGCAGTGGGCCACCCGAGCCAAGCCAGAGGCCGCCGACCACACTGACCGCGCTCAACCAGCCCAGCTCGCCCAGGAGGAAAAGGCCGCGCTGTCCAAGGCGCTCCAGCATCGCTAGCCTCCGGCCGGCCAGACAGCGCCGGGACCGAGGTCAATGGTCAACATGGTCAGCGTCGGCCAGCGCTCCGGCGGGCCGACCCACCCGGTCGGTATCCCCGCCGGAGGCGGGACCGGCGCTTGTCCCGTGGTCACCAGCACGACCGGATGTCCGCGTCGGCGCAGGGCCGAAAGGACAGCCAGCGTCTCGGAGGCCGCGACGGTGCTGACCGCCACCAGCGTGGTCCCGTAGGGCAGCCACCGGGCGCCCGTGGCCAGCGTCTCGGCGAACGGCCGCGCCGGCAGCGGCCGCAGCCGTCCCAGCCCCTCCAGCAGGCGCCACCGCTGGCCCGGGTCACGGCTGAGGGGCACGACCGGCAGTCCGAAGGCATTGGTCGCCAGCCCCACGGGGTAACGCCGCTCCAGCGCCCAGTTCACCAGCGCCGCTGCGGTTAACACCGCCAGTTCCAGGGCCTCCGGATCGTACTGCAGCCCCCACCAGGGGCCCGGGACAGTCTGAACGTCCAGGAAGATCATCACCTGCTGATCGGTGGTCGGCTCGTAGACTTTGGCCTGGAGGCGCTGCGTCCGGGCGGTGGCTGCCCAGTGGAGGCGCCGCTGGTCGTCACCGGGACGGTACTCGCGGACCCCGCCCACCCGTGTGGGGTCCTCAAAAAGCCAGCGCCGAACGGCCCGGGTCCCCAGCGGCTGCCGGGCCGGCAGCCCCGACACCGTCACGGGCAGCACGCGGGGATAGACCACCAGCGTCTCGATGGCGTCGATGACTGCCTCCTGCACGAGCAGCCCGAAGGGGTCGCTGACCCGCAGGCGCACCGGGCCGAACGCGTGCTCACCCCGAGCCACACCGGTGATCCGGGTTCGGCGCCGGACCCGCTCATAGGGCCAGAGAGCCAGGCGCAGCCGCACCCGGACGCGCTCGGGGTGGGCGGCCGGCTGGTGCTGGCCCCACTCCGGGGCCAGAGCCCGGGGCACCTCCTCCTCGATCTCCAGCCAGAGGAGCGGCAGCAGTTTCCGGTTGACAATCTCGATCTCGTAATGGGTGCTCTGCCCGTGCTCCAGCCCGCGCCGGCCGAACTGCCGCCGGTACTCCAGCCCGGTCAGACCGTGACGTCGCCAGAGATGGGCCAGTCCCACGACCAGGAGAACCGCCAGCGCCAGAAGCACCAGCGGGACCGCACGGGCGAAGAGACCGAGCACCAGGACGAGGGCGAACAGGGCGACGCTGGGGCGCGAGAGGCCGCTCACGGCCGTGCCTCGTCCTCGACCGGCACCGGGACGCGGGCCAGAACCTCCTGAAGGACCTCCTGGCGCAGCCGGGCCTCGGGGAGACCCACCCCACCTAGGAGCAGGCGGTGGCCCAGCACCGGTTCAGCCAGGCGTTTGACGTCGTCCGGAACCACAAAGTTGCGCCCCTCGATGGCCGCCAGCGCCTGGCTGGCCCGGAAGAGGGCGAGCGTGGCCCGGGGGCTGGCCCCCAGCGCGATGCCCGCCTGCTCGCGGGTGGCCCGGACCAGGTCCACCAGGTACTCCTCGACCGCCTCGCCGACCAGGACCTGCCGGCAGAGCCGGGCCAGGTCCAGAAGCGTGGCGCCGTCGAGCACGGGGCGGACCTCATCGAGCGGCTGGGCCTGCTGGAAGCGGCGCAGGATCTGCCGTTCGCCCGCGCGGTCCGGGTAGCCCAGGCGCAGGTGCAGAAGAAACCGGTCGCGCTGAGCCTCGGGCAGCGGGAACGTGCCCTCCAGTTCGACCGGGTTCTGGGTCGCCAGCACCAGAAACGGGCGCGGCAGAGCGTAGGTCACACCCTCCACCGTGACCTGACGCTCCTCCATCGCCTCCAGCAGCGCCGATTGGGTCCGTGGCGTCGCCCGGTTCAGTTCGTCGGCCAGGACGATATGGGCGAAGAGCGGCCCGGGTCGGAATTGGAACTCCTGCGTCTTGAGATTGAAAAAGTTCAGCCCGGTCAGGTCCGCGGGCAGGAGGTCGGGGGTGCACTGCACCCGCCGGAAGGTCAGGGCCAGCGACCGGGCCAGCGCCTTGGCCAGGGTCGTCTTGCCCACGCCGGGGACATCCTCGATCAGCACGTGTCCTTCGCAGAGCAGGGCGACGAGGAGCAGGGTGATGGCCTCCTCCGCCCCGACGATCACCTGGGCGAGGCTGGCCCGAATCCGGGCCGCCGCCTCTGCCACCGGCCCGACATCAACTGGCTCGGTCATCGCCTCTCCCCACGTCGCCGGTCGCGCCGGCGTCTCGCTCAGCGCGGCGCGAGAACCACCGGCAGCCAGAGCCCGACGACAAGACTGAGCCCCAGAAAGAAAAGGAAGGTCAGAGCGGCCAGCCTGACGTACCAGCGCCGATCCGCCGGCCGTCCCTGCCGGACGTCCACCTCCGCCACGGTGAGCGCCGCCACCCCGGCCGCAATGATACCACCGACGACTCCGATCAGAAACGCGATCGTGAGCAACGCCCTCACCCTGAGAGCGGCGGCAGGCGTCGGGCGATCCGCTCCAGCGACCAGAGGTCCACGAGGAGATCGGCCAGCGCCCGCTGCAGAAACGCGGCCGTCGACGGCGGCAGCCGCCCGTGGCCCACCACGATCTCCTGGCGCGTCTCCTCCAGCGAATCGCGAGCCCGAACCAGCTGCCCCACCACCAGCGGACGCAGGTCGCGCCGCTCCAGCTCAACCCCGCACTGCGCCGCCAGGCGCTCCGCCTGGGCGATGAACCGGGTGGCCGCGGCCTGGAACTCGGCGACCGCCGGGGGAACAGCCTCCGCCTGGTCCCGCCAGCCGACCGCGAGCAGGGCCCTGGCGACCTGGACCGCCCGAACGGCCACGCTCAGACCGCTCTGCAGGTCAATCTGATGGTAGCGCCCGAGGTGCTCCACGCTCCTCCTCACAGCCGTCAGCGGGCCGCCGGCCCGCCACCAGGGCCACCGCCCGGGCCGGCGCGGTCGCCTCCGGGCCCCACGGCTCGCCGCGAAACCGGTAGTCGTTCTTGCGAATGTACTCGCCGAGTTCGGTGGCCAGCCAGTCCCAGGCCTGGAGATGCCGGGCGATCAGGCGCGGCCACGGCCCGCGCCGCTGCAGGGCCAGGACGAGATGCGCCAGGCAGAACAGGGCGGTCTCCGCCCGGGCGTGCAGACAGTCGACCACGGCCACGGCGGCCGTGAGCCCGGCCTGGCAGGCCGGGCACTGCCGGCGCCAGGTGTCGAGCGTGGCCAGGATCCGACCGACGGCCCCCGGCCGCCGCCAGCCCCGGATCCACGCCCACCAGCCCGTCGGGCCCGGCGGGTGGGCTCCCCCATCAGCCGCCTCGCCGACCCATGGAGCGGGAACGCCGCGCCGCGCCAGAGCCTGGCGATGGTCGGGGCAGAGGGCCAGAACCCGGGATGGATCCGCCGGTGCGGCCGCCACCCGGTCCAGATACTGACGGACCGCGCCCCCGGCCGCCGCACAGGCCGGGCAGAGCGCCGGTCCGGGCGGCCACGGCGCATGCTCGTCCGCAGGCGCCGGGAGCGCCAGACCGATCCACCAGGTCCGGTCGTCGGCTGGCAGGCCGCCTGAAATCCCCGCCAGCGCTGGCCAGTCGGGGGCGAGCGGCCGTCGGAGCAGGTCGACGAGGGCGGGCCGGCGGTGGGCCGGAAGAAGCAGCCGGTGGGGCTGACAGAGTCCCCCGCCCTGGTCGAGCGCCCGTCGGAGCACCGGGTCGCCGGCGTGCTCTGTCAGCGTCTCGCCGAAGAGGGCGATAGCCCGGGCCTGGGCCTGGCAGGCCGGGCAGGGCCCGGCCGGCGCCAGGGCGGCTGGCCGCCGGCCACCGGTCGTCCGGAGCTCCTGGCTGAGCGTTCGCAGAAGGTCGCGGTAGAGGATGGCGGTCCCCAGGCCGTCGTGGAGCTCGCCGAGGAGGTGGTCGGCGTGGCGCCGGCAGAGGCCCCGGCTGGCTCGCAGGCGCTCCCGGACCCCCACGTCGTTGATGTTCTCATAGGAGAGAATGTCCAGGTAGCGGTCGGCCGAGCGTCTGGCCAGCCGGCAGAGAGGGCAGCCCCCGGCCTGGGCGGCCTCGAGCAGATCGTAATAGGGCTGGTGTCTGGTCGTCATCGCCCCTCAAAAAGAAAAGCCTCTACTGGAGACCAGTAGAGGCTATCAGCCAGCGAGCTGGCGGTTGGGTGCCTGGGCACCCGGCGAGCCTCATCGCCGTCTTCTATTATACGCGCCCCCGATCAGATCGACAAGGGCGGGCGCTCGGGCCGGGAGCGCCCCTCACCGGGCGCGCTCCCCGCCGGCCTCTCCATCGCCCTCGACCATCGGCAGCGCCGGCTGTCTCTCGTCGCGCCAGGCCGCTGGCGCCGGCTCCGCCGTCAACCCCAGCCGCCGTCGCAGCCACTCCTGCAGATCGTCGAAGACGGTGTAGACCGCCGGGATGAAAAGCAGGGTGAGGAGCGTGGAGGTCAGCAGTCCCCCGACAAGGGTGATGGCCATCGGCGCCCGCGTCTCCGCCCCCTCGCTCCGGCTCAGCGCCACCGGCAGCATGGCCGCTATCATCGAGACCGTCGTCATCAGAATCGGCCGCAGACGCGTCGGCCCCGCCTCCAGCAGCGCCGCCGCTCGCGTCAGTCCCCGCCGCCGGAGGGTGTTGGTGTAGTCGACCAGGAGAATGGCGTTCTTCCCCACCAGTCCGGTCAGCATAATGATGCCGATGAGGGAGACCATATTGAGGGTGTTGCCTGTCACCCAGAGGGCGCCCAGCGCGCCGATCCCGGCCAGCGGCAGCGAGAGCATGATGATAAAGGGATAGAGGAGCGACTCGTAGAGAGCGACGAGCAGCATGTAGATGAGCAGGACCGAGAGCCCCAGAGCCTGGAAGAGCTGGGCGAACGACTCGGCCTGGGCCTGCGTGGCCCCGCCCAGGCTGATCCGGTAGCCCGGCGGCAGCGGCAGGTGGGCCAGTTTCTCCTGAAGCTCGCGCGAGACGTCGCCCAGCGCCCGACCGTTCAGGGCCGCCCCGACCGTCACCAGCCGCTGCCGGTTGCGGCGGGTGATCTCCCGGGGCCCACTGGCGGTCTCCACCGTCGCCACCTGCCCCAGCCGGACCATCGTCCCCCGACTGGTCAGCAGCGGCAGCTGGGCGACCTGCTCGGGACTCTGCCGATCACCCCCCTGGGCGACCACCCGGATGTCCACCGTCGGCCCGTCCGGCGTGCGGAAACGGGCGGCCACCGTCCCGGCCACGGCGGTCCGCAGCGTCTGCCCCACCTGGCTGGCCGTCAGCCCCAGGTCGGCGGCCCGGCTCCGGTCCAGCCGCACCACCACCTCGGGCTGGCCCGCCTGGCTGCTGTTGGTGATGTCGGTGGTCCCGGGCACGCTGCGCACGATGGCCTCGACCCGGGTGGCCAGGTCATGCAGCACCCGGCTGTCCTCGCCCTGGATCCAGACCTGGATCGGCTGTCCGCCGGGACCGACGAAGACCACCGACTGCGCCCGGACGGTCACGCCGGGGAGATCGGCGCCGAAGGTCCGCGCCTCCTCCAGGAACGACTGCAGGGGTCGCCGGCGCTCGCTCTTGGGGACCAGTTTGACCCACACCTGGCCCACCCGGCTGTTGGCCTGGAAGCCGCTGCCGACACCGACCGTGGTGAAGAGGTGCTGGACCTCCGGCCAGCGGGCCGCCTTCGCCTCGATGGCCTGGACCGCCCGGTCGGTCTCCGCCAGCGGGGTGCCGGCCGGCAGCTCGACGGTGATCACAAACTCTCCCTCATCGCTGCTGGGCAGAAACTCGCTCGGCAGGAGGTTGAAGACCACCAGCCCCAGCCCCGCCAGAAAACTCAGGACGCCCCCGCCGATGACCAGCCAGCGGTGGCCGAGCGACCAGCCCAGCGCCAGCCGGTAGACCCTGACCAGCCGGGTGTAGCCGGCCTCCCAGACCTGCCCGAAGCGGGCCAGGAGGCCGCGGGCCTCCGCTTCGACCCGCAGCCAGCGGGCGGCCAGCATCGGCGTCAGGGTGAATGAGACCAGCAGCGAGAAGAGGGTGGCGGTCGCCACCACCAGTCCGAACTGGCGGAAGTACTGACCGACCAGCCCGGTCATGAAGGCGACGGGGGTGAACACCACCACGTCCACCAGGGTGATGGCGATAGCCGCCAGCCCGATCTCGCTGCGGCCCCGCAGGGCGGCGGTGAACGGGTTCTCGCCGCCCTGCAGGTGGCGGTAGATGTTCTCCAGCACCACGATGGAGTCGTCGACCAGAATGCCGATGCTCAGCGCCAGGGCCAGGAGCGACATGGTGTTCAGGGTAAAGCCCAGAAGATACATCACCCCGAAGGTGGCCACCAGCGAGGTCGGGATGGCCAGGAGCACAATGACCGTGCTGCGCCAGGTGTGCAGGAAGACCAGGAGCACCAGCCCGGTCAGGAGGATGGCCTCGATCAGGCTCCGCTGGACCCCCTCCAGCGCCCGCCGGATGTAGACCGAGGCGTCGGTGGTGATGTCCAGACGCACATCGGCCGGCAGCGTGGCCTGCAGCTCGCGCAGCGCCCGCTTGACGCCGTCGGTGACCTCCAGCGTGTTGGCGGTGGCCTGCTTGGTGACCAGAATCCCGACGGCCGTTCGCCCATCGGCCCGGCTGATCTGGGTGCGCTCCTTGAACGTATCGGTGACGGTGGCCACGTCCCGCAGGAGGAGGGGTCCCCCGGGGCGCTGGGCGATGATGAGGCTGGCGATCTGCTCGGGGGTAGCGGCCTCGGCGTTCAGGCGCAGGCTGTAGGCGCGGCCGGGCTGGGTCAGGGTGCCGCCGGGCAGGGTGAGGTGCTCCTGCTGCAGGGCCTGGACCACCTGGAGCAGCGAGAGGTTATAGGCCCAGAGACGGGCGGCGTCCACCTCCACCCGGATCTCACGCTCCAGCCCGCCGACTGTTGTCACCTGGGCCACTCCGGCGACGCTGGACAGCCGGGGCCGCACCTGCTCCTCGACCAGCGTGGCGATCTGGTCGGGGGGACGGTCGCCGCTGACCGCGAGGGTCATCACCGGCAGGGCCTGGAGATCGAATTTGCCCACGCTCGGCGGCCGGATATCGCTGGGCAGGGTCGCCCGGATGGCGCTGATGCGCCGCTCGACATCGATGGCGGCGGCGTCGGGGTCGGCCCGCTCGGTGAAGACGACGGTGACCAGGGCCAGCCCCTCGGTCGAGGTCGAGGCGAGATAGTCGAGGTTGGGCAGACCGCTCAGCGCGTCCTCGATGGGCCGGGTCACCTGCTGCTCGACGGTCTCGGGGCTGGCCCCCGGGTAGACGACGGTGACGGTGACCACCGGGATGTTGAGCGCCGGCCAGAGGTCCACCCCCAGACGGCGGTAGGCCACCAGCCCGACCACGGCGATGGCCAGAAAGACCATCGTGGTAAAGAGCGGCCGCAGGATGGCGATCCGGGTGAGCCCCATCGTCTACCCTCCCTGCAGGCTGACCAGATCGCCGTCGCGCAGGTCGCGCGGGTCGAGGACCACCCGGTCGCCCTCCGCCAGTCCCTGGAGGACCTCGACCTTCTCACCATCGCTCAGCCCGGTCTGAATCTCCTGCCGCCGCACCCGGTCGCCCTGGACGACGAAGACGGCCGGCGGCTGGCTGCGCGGAATCAGGGCGCTGCGCGGGACGGCCAGGGCCGCGGAGCGCTCGGCCACGGTCAGCGCCACCTGGACGAACATTCCCGGTCGCAGAAGCCCCTGCGGATCGGTCGGCTCCAGCCGGACGGTGCCGGTGCGGGTTCGGGGGTCGACCGCGGGGGCGACGACCCTGACCACCGCCCCGAAGGACTGCCCCGGCAGGGCCGGGCTGGTGATGGTGCCCTCCTGGCCCGGCCGCACCAGACCCAGCTGGCCTTCGTCGACGCTCACCACGACCTCCCGACGCGGGTCGAAGAGCGAGACGACCGGTGCCCCCGGCGCGACCACCGCGCCGGGCTGAACGTGCCGCTCGGCCACCACGCCGGCGAAGGGGGCGACGATCCGGGCCTCGGCCAGCTGCAGACGGGCCAGCTCGACCCCGGCCCGGGCCTGCTCGACCTGGGCCTCGGCCGCCCGGATCTCCTCGGGCGTGACCGGCTGGCGGGCCAGGCGCAGCTGCTGCTCGGCGGCGGCCACCGCCGCCTCGGCCTGGGCGATCTCCTCCGGGGTGACCGGCCGCTCGGCCAGGCGCAGCTGCTCCTCCGCCGCCCGGACGGCCGCTTCGGCCTGGGCCACCTGCTCGGGGGTCGGCCCGGCCTGGAGTTCGCGCAGACGCACCTGGGCCTGCTCGACGGCGGTCTGCGCGGCCAGCGCCCGGGCGTTGGCCGCATCGCAGAGGTAGCGCGGGTTCAGACGGTTGCCGCAGATGCCGTCGCGCTCGGCATTGGCGGCGTAGGCGGCGTTCTTGGCCTGGTCCACCGCCAGCCGGGCCGCCTCGAGCTGTTCCTTGGTCGGGCCGGCCTTCAGCTGGGCCAGCCGGGCCTGCGCCATCTCCAGATTGGCCCGGGCCTGGGCCACGGTCTCCGGGCGCGGCAGGGCTTTGAGCTGGGCCAGTCGAGCCTGGGCGGCCCGCAGATTGGCCTCGGCCTGGGCGACCTGCTCCGGGCGCGGCAGAGCCTTGAGCTGCGCCAGTCGGGCCTGGGCCATTTCCAGGGCGGCCTGGGCCTGAGCCAGCTGGGCCTGCAGGGTGGCCGTCTCCAGCTCGGCCAGGACAGCGCCGGCCGGGACCGACTGGCCGACCTCCACCAGGACCTTCTCGACCCGTCCACCGACCCTGGCGACCACCGGGACCTGGGCCTGAGAGCGAACGTCGCCGGTCAGGGTCAGCGTCTGACGCAGGGCGGTCCGCTGCACCGGCGCGGCCTGGACGGCCACCGCCCGGACCGGGGTGGGGGTCGCCGGCGCCGGCGACGGCGGCGCGCAGGCCGCGAGGATGACGATGGTCGCCGAGAGCAGAAGGAGGCTCAACCTGTGCATGCCGTCGCTCCCTGGGAGGGTTCGGCGGTCGGTCGAAGACCGCGGAAGAAGAGGTCGGCCACGGTGGCCGCCAGCCGTGGGAGGTCGGGCGGACTGCTGGCGGTGAGGATGTGGTCGCAGACGACCGCCTGGCCCATCCCCAGGAGGGCGGTGGCGGCCAGGTCGGGCTCGACCGGACGGATAAGCCCGCGGTCGCTGGCCAGCCGCAGGTTGGCGGCGATCTGCTGATGGAAGGTCTGGAGAATAGCCCGGTACTCGGCCCAGAGGTCGGGGTCGGCGGCCAGCCCCTCCCGGAAAAAGACCACCGCCAGCCCGCGATGCTCCCAGCAGATCTGGAAGAGGTCGGTCAGGAAGGCGGCGACCTGGGCCTGGTAGGCCGCCAGGTCAGCGGCCCGCTGGGGCTGGACCTGGCGGTGGCGGGTCAGGAAGCGCCGGGCGAACTCGGCCAGCAGCGCGCGCAGGACCGCCTGTTTGCTGGGGAAATAGAGGTAGAACGTCCCCTGGGCGACGCCGGCCCGCTGGACGATGTCGGCCACCCGGGCGTGGTGAAAGCCCTTCTCCGCGAAGACCTGGGCGGCCGCCCACAGCAGCTGCGCGCGACGGTCGACCGCACCAGTGACCACCGGCAACCTCCTGACTGATGAGTCAGTCAGAGACTACCCCAAACGCCCGGCCCTGTCAAGATGGCGATCGCGCCGCCCGGCGCAGTCCGTCGGGCGGCGGCCCTTGTCACCACCCGGCCTCACCTGCTATAATCACGGCGACCCGCGAGGGTGACCTTTAATTCGGTCCCGTGAGGCCGGAAAGGGAACCTGTGGACTGTCGTCCAACCGCTGTGCCATACCGTTCGACGGCCTTTTACTGGTACCGTCTGGTGTACCGGTGAAAGGTTTTTTTATGCCCCTCTCCGGTCCCCCGGACTGCGGCGGGAGTGCACAATCGGTGGAAAGGGTCATTATGACCGAGGTCGAGATCCGGCGGGCCCTGGCCCGGATCGCCCACGAGATCGTCGAGCGCAACCACGGGGTTGAGGACGTGGTGCTGATCGGGCTTCTGACCCGTGGCGTCCCCCTGGCCCGCCGGCTGGCCGAAAAACTGGAGGCGCTGGAGCAGCGCGCGGTGCCGGTGGGGGCGCTGGACATCACCTTCTACCGCGACGACCTGGCGGTGCGCCCGCTCCAACCGGTCGTCCGGCGCACCGCCATCCCGGTGGATGTCACCGGCCGCTGCGTTATCCTGGTGGACGATGTCCTCTACACCGGCCGCAGCGTGCGGGCGGCGATGGACGAGGTGATGGACTACGGACGGCCCCGCTGCATCCAGCTGGCCGTGCTCGTCGACCGGGGACACCGCGAACTGCCGATCCGCCCCGATTACGTGGGCAAAAACGTGCCCACCGCCCGCAGCGAACTGGTGGCCGTCCGCCTGAGGGAAGTAGACGGGCGCGACGAGGTCGCCATCATCCGGGAGGCGTGATGGTCGGGCGCAAGGATGTCCTGGACCTGAACGACTTCACCGCCGCCGAGATCGAGCAGGTGCTCCGCACCGCCGACGCCATGCGGGAGATCCTGACCCGCCCGATCAAGCGGGTGCCGGCCCTGCGCGGCAAGACGGTGGTCAACCTGTTCTTCGAACCGAGCACCCGCACCCGTGTCTCGTTCGAACTGGCGGCCAAGGCCCTGAGCGCCGATGTGGTCAATATCAGCGCCAGCGGCAGTTCGGTCGAGAAGGGCGAGTCGCTGGTCGACACGGTCCGCACCCTCCAGGCCCTGGGGGCGGACGTGGTGGTGATGCGCCACAGCCAGTCCGGCGCGCCCTACCTGGTGGCCCAGCAGGTTCAGGCTTCGGTCATCAACGCCGGCGATGGCTGGCACGCGCATCCCACCCAGGCGCTGCTCGACCTCTACACGGTGCGCGAGCATTTCGGCCGGATCGCCGGGCTCCGGGTGGTCATCGTCGGCGATATCCTGCACAGTCGGGTCGCGCGCTCCAATGTCTGGGGCTTCACCCGGCTGGGGGCCCACGTCGTCCTCTGCGGCCCGCCGACGCTCCTGCCGCCCCTGGACGGCCACACCGATGGCTACGGCCTGCCGCCGGTCGCGGTCTGCACCGACCTGGAGGCCGCTCTGGAGGGGGCCGACGTGGTGATGGCCCTGCGGCTCCAGCGGGAGCGGCAGCAGGCCGGCCTCTTGCCCAGTCTGCGGGAGTACATCGCCCGCTATCAGATCACGGCCGAGCGGCTGCGCCGGACCGCCCCCCACGCCATTGTGATGCACCCCGGCCCGCTGAACGAAGGCGTGGAGATCGCCCCGGACGTGGCCCGCTCCGACCGCTCGGTCATCGAGCAGCAGGTGACCAATGGGGTGGCCGTGCGGATGGCCCTCCTCTATCTCCTGACGGGAGCGAGCGATGAGCGCTGAGAGCCTCCGGATCCTCCTGCGCGGCGGGCGGGTGATGGACCCGGCCCGCCGGCTCGACCTGACCGGCGATGTGCTGCTCGTCGGCGGGCGGATCGCCTACGCCGGCCCGCCCCTCGACCCGCGCGAGGCCGAAGCCGACCAGATCTTCGACGCCACCGGTCTGGTCATCGCCCCCGGCTTCATCGACCTGCACTGTCACCTGCGCGAGCCCGGCCAGGAGGCCAAGGAGACCATCGCCACTGGCACCCGGGCGGCCGCCCGGGGGGGCTTCACCACGGTCTGCGCGATGGCCAACACCAGCCCGCCCATCGACTGCCGACCGCTCCTGGAGTACGTCCAGCAGACGGCCCGCCGCGAGGGCGTGGTGCGGGTCTTCTCGCTGGCGGCGGTGACCCGTGGGCTGGCCGGCCAGGAGCTGACCGAGATGGCCGAACTGGCCGCCGCCGGGGCCATCGCCTTCTCCGACGACGGCGTTCCCATCGCCTCCAGCCGCATCATGCGCGCCGCCCTGGCCTACAGCCGCCTGTGCGGACGGCCGATCATGCCGCACTGCGACGATCCGGAACTGCTGGCCGGGGGGACGATGAACGAAGGGCCGGTGGCCGCCTGCCTGGGCCTCAAGGGCATCCCGGCCGCCGGGGAGGAGGCGATGGTCGCCCGTGACCTGGCGCTGGCCGCCCTGACCGGCGGGCGGCTGCACATCGCCCACGTCAGCACCGCCGGCGCCGTCGACCTCATCCGGCGGGCCAAGGCCCGCGGGGTGGCCGTGACCGCCGAGGCTACCCCTCATCATCTGGCCCTGACCGACGCCTGGGTGGCCGGCCACCGCTGGGAGGGCCACGGCCAGCCCTACGACACCAGCACCAAGGTCAATCCGCCTCTGCGCAGCGAGGCGGACCGGCAGGCCCTGCTGGCCGGCCTGCGCGACGGCACCATCGACGCCATCGCCACCGATCACGCGCCGCACACCCTGGTGGACAAACTCTGCCCCTACGACGAGGCCGCCTTCGGCATCTCGGGGCTGGAGACGGCCCTGGGGACGCTCCTGCGCCTGGTCGAGCACGGTGAGCTCACCCTCGACCTGGTCATCGAGAAACTCACCATCGGTCCGGCCCGCGTCTTCGGCCTGCCCTACGGCACGCTCCAGCCCGGTCAGGCCGCCGATGTCGTCGTCTTCGACCCCCAGACCACCTGGGTGGTCGATCCCACCCGCTTCGCCTCGAAGGGCCGGAACACGCCCCTGGCTGGCCAGCGTCTGCGGGGCCGGGTCGAGGCCACCTTCGTCGGCGGTCGCCTGGTCCACCAGACCGAGGAGTTCGCGGCCCGACAGACACGCGCCCTGGTGACGCGGTAGGCGGGAAAGGAGGACCTGTGCAGGATCAGCGTGCCATCCTGGTGCTGGAGGACGGCAGCGCCTTTCTGGGCTACGCCTTCGGCGCGCCGGTCGACGCCGAGGCCGAGGTCGTCTTCAACACCAGCATGACCGGCTACCAGGAGATCGCCACCGATCCCTCGTATCGCGGGCAGATGGTCGTTCTGACCTACCCGCTCATCGGCAACTACGGGGTCAACCGCCAGGACGAGGAGTCGCGCCGCCCCTGGATCGCCGCTCTGATCGTCTGTGAGTGCAGCCCCGTCTACAGCCACTGGGCGGCGGTCGAGAGCCTGGACGAGTACCTGCGGCGCCACGGCATCCCCGGGATCTGGGGGGTAGATACCCGCGCCCTCACCCGCCGTCTGCGCCAGCGGGGCACGATGCGGGGCGTGCTGACCCGCATCGCCGACGACCCGGACCTCCGCGCCCTCACCCGCCGGGCCGCCACGGTCCGCGCCCTCTCCGAGCAGGACCTGGTCGGCGAGACCTCGCTGCCGACGACCTACCGGATTCCCCCGCCCAACGGCCGCTCGCTCGGACGGGTGGTGGTGATGGATTGCGGCCTCAAGCACAACATCCTGCGCTCGCTGAGCCGCCGCAACCTGGAGATCATCGTCGTCCCGCACACCGCCACGGCCGAGGAGATCCTGCGCCACGACCCCGACGGCATTGTGATCTCCAACGGCCCGGGCGACCCGGCGGTCCTGCACGGGCCGATCGCCACGGTGCGGGCGCTTTTGACCAGCGGCCGGCCGCTCTTCGGCATCTGCCTGGGCCACCAGCTGATCGGCCTGGCCGCCGGCGGCACCACCAGCCGCCTGGGCTTCGGCCACCACGGCGCCAACCATCCGGTCAAGGACCTGCGCACCGGGGCGGTCCACATCACCTCCCAGAACCACGAGTTCCAGGTCGACCGGGCCAGCCTCCCACCGTCGAGCGGCCTCTTTGTCTCGCAGATCAACCTGAACGACGGCTCGGTCGAGGGACTGGCCCACCGCGAGTTGCCCGTCTTCTCGGTCCAGTACCACCCCGAGGGGGCGCCGGGGCCGCAGGACAACCAGTACCTCTTCGACTACTTTGTCGACCTGTGTCGGAGCACCCGCCGCGAGAAGAGGTGAACGATGACGAAACCGCAGAAAGTCCTGGTCATCGGGTCGGGGCCGATCATCATCGGCCAGGCCGCCGAGTTCGACTACGCCGGCACCCAGGCCTGCAAGGCCCTGCGCGAGGAGGGGGTGACGACCGTCCTGGTCAACTCCAACCCGGCGACGATCATGACCGACGAGGAGATCGCCGACATCGTCTACATCGAGCCGCTCACGGTCGACGTCCTCACCCGCATCATCGAACGCGAGCGCCCCGATGGCCTCCTGCCCACCCTGGGCGGCCAGACCGGGCTGAATATGGCGGTGGCTCTGGCCGACGCCGGGGTGCTCGACCGCTACGGCGTGCGGCTGCTGGGCACGCCGCTGGAGACGATCCGCCAGGCCGAGGACCGCGACCTCTTCAAGCAGCTGCTCCTCTCCATCGGCGAACCGGTGCCCCCCAGCCAGAGCGTCTACAGTCTGGAAGAGGCCTGGCGGGTTCTGGACAGCATCGGGCTGCCGGTGGTCATCCGACCGGCCTTCACCCTGGGAGGGACCGGAGGCGGCATCGCCCGCACCCGCAAGGAGTTCGAGCAGGTGGTGACCCGCGGCCTCCTGGCCAGCCCGATCCACCAGGTCCTCATCGAGCGGGCGGTTCTGGGCTGGAAGGAGATCGAGTACGAGGTGATGCGCGACGCCGCCGATACCTGCATCACCATCTGCAACATGGAGAACATCGACCCGATGGGGGTGCACACCGGCGACTCGATCGTGGTGGCGCCGTCGCAGACCCTCTCCGACCGCCAGTACCAGATGCTCCGCAGCGCCGCCCTGCGCATCATCCGGGCTCTGAAGATCGAGGGCGGCTGCAACATCCAGTTCGCCCTCGATCCCTACTCCGACCAGTACTACGTCATCGAGGTCAACCCCCGCGTCAGCCGCTCCTCGGCTCTGGCCTCGAAGGCCACCGGTTACCCCATCGCCCGGGTGGCGGCCAAGATCGCCATCGGCAAGCGGCTGGACGAGATCCCCAACGCCGTCACCGGCAAGACCACCGCCGCCTTCGAGCCGGCCCTGGACTATGTGGTGGTCAAGATCCCGCGCTGGCCCTTCGACAAGTTCCCGCGCGGCGACCGGACCATCGGCACCCAGATGAAGGCCACCGGCGAGGTGATGGCCATCGACCGCTCGTTCGAGGCGGCCCTCCAGAAGGCGGTGCGGTCGCTGGAACTGGGCGGGCGGAGCCTGCTCTGGGAGGACCCCAGCTGGCGCGACCTGGAGACGCTCTGGCCGCTCATCGAAACCCCCAACGACCAGCGGCTCTGGGCGATCTTCGCCGCCCTGCGGCGCGAGGCCCCGGTCGAGGAGATCAGCCGCCGCAGCGGCATCGACCCCTGGTTCATCCACCGGTTCGCCCGCATCGTGGCGATGGAGCGGCGGCTCCTGACCGAGAAACTCACTCCCGACCTCCTGCGCCAGGCCAAGCGGCTGGGCTTCAGCGACAAGCAGATCGGCACCCTGGCCGATCTGCTGCCCGAACAGGTCCGCACCCTCCGCCAGGCCTGGGGCATCCGCCCGGTCTACAAGGTGGTGGACACCTGCGCCGCCGAGTTCGAGGCCGTCACCCCTTATTTCTACAGCACCTACCAGCAGGAGAACGAGGCCGAGCCGCTGGCCGGCCCCAAGGCCCTGGTCATCGGCTCGGGGCCCATCCGCATCGGCCAGGGGATCGAGTTCGATTACTGCAGCGTCCACGCCGTCTGGGCCCTCCAGCGGGCCGGCCTCCGGGCCATCATCGTCAATTCGAACCCGGAGACGGTCTCGACCGACTTCGACACCTCCGACCGCCTCTACTTCGAGCCGCTGGATGAGGAGAGCGTCCGCGACGTTCTGGAAAACGAGGGGCTGCGCGAGACACCGGTCATCGTCCAGTTCGGCGGCCAGACGGCCATCAACCTGGCCGAGCCGCTGCAACGGGCGGGCGCCCTCCTCCTGGGGGCCGACGCCCAGGCCATCGACATCGCCGAGGACCGCCAGCGGTTCGAGGACTTCCTGAACCGCCTGGGGATCCCGCAGCCCCCCGGCGGGGCGGTGACCAACGTCCAGGAGGCGCTGACGGTGGCCCAGCGGATCGGCTACCCGGTCCTGGTCCGCCCATCGTACGTCCTGGGCGGGCGGGCGATGGAGATCGTCTACAACGCCACCGAACTCATCCGCTACGTGACCGCCGCCACCGCCGTCTCCAACCAGCACCCCATCCTGGTCGACAAGTACCTGGAGGGGAAGGAGGTCGAGGTCGACGCCATCTGCGACGGGACCGACGTGCTCATCCCCGGCATTATGGAGCACATCGAACGGGCCGGCGTTCACAGCGGCGACTCCATGGCCGTCTACCCCGGCATCAGCCTGAGCCCCAGCGAGGTCGAAACCATCGTCGACTACACCATCCGCATCGGACGGGCGCTGGGGCTGCGGGGTCTGCTCAACATTCAGTACGTGATCTACCAGGGCGAGGTCTACGTCCTGGAGGTCAACCCACGGGCCAGCCGCACGGTGCCCTTCCTCTCGAAGGTGACCGGGGTGCCGATGGTGGCCGTGGCCACCAACGTGATGCTCGGGCGCAGCCTGGCCGAGCAGGGCTACCGGAGCGGCCTCTGGCCCCGGCAGAACCTGGTGGCGGTCAAGGCGCCGGTCTTCTCGATGGCCAAACTGGTCGGCGTGGACACCTACCTCGGGCCGGAGATGAAGTCCACCGGCGAGGTGATGGGCGTGGACAGCTCGTTCTATCAGGCGTTGACCAAGGCGCTGCTGGCCGCCCAGCTGATGCTGCCGCCGACCGGGGCGCTGCTCCTGAGCATCGCCGACCGCGATAAACCCGAGGCCCTGCCACTCATCCAGCGGCTCCACCACCTGGGCTATCGCTTCTACGCCACCGAAGGGACGGCCGCGATGCTCCAGGCGGTCGGCCTGCCGGTCCAGATGATCACCAAGCGCCTCCACCAGGGCCACCCGAACGTGATCGATGTCATCCGCGAGGGGCTGGTCCAGGGCGTGGTCAACACGATCACCGGGGGACGAAGCGAGATGGCCGACGGGTTCCAGATCCGGCGGGCCGCCACCGAGCGCGGCATCCCCTGCTTCACCAGCCTGGACACGCTGCGCGCGGTCATCGAGTCGCTGGCCCACGGCGGCCAGCACTACTCGGTCCGGCGCCTCTCGGAGTACCGGCAGCAGCCGCTGGTCGAGGTCCGGCCATGACCCGCTGGCCATTGCTCCTGCTGGCCCTGCTCGCCCTGGTCGGAGGGATATGGCTCCTCCACCGGGCCCCCGTGGTCCCGGTGACCGCCCAGGGGCTGGCCGGTGCCCCGCCGGGACGCCTTCTCTACACCCGGCGGGGCGACCTCTGGCTCTGGCAGAACGGCAGCGCCCGCCAGATCACCGCCGGCCAGCGGTACGAGGGACCAGCCTGGTCGCCCGACGGCCAGCGGATCGCCCTCAGCGAGGTCGGTGAGAACCACTCGGATATCGTCCTCCTCACCCCGGCCGGGCAGCGCCTGCTGCCACTCACCCGGCACTGGAGCGCCACCCGGGTCATCGACTCCAGCTGGGGACGTAAACCGGCCTGGTCGCCCGACGGCGCCCGCCTGGCCTACATCTCCGACGCCGGCTGGTACAACGCCAGCCAGCGCTTCGACATGTCGCTCTGGCTGGTCAACGCCACCGGCGGCGGTCAGCGACGGCTGCTGGCCGGGGCGCCGGGCCACGGTCTGGACTGGCCCACCTGGTCGCCCGACGGCCGCCGGCTCGCCGTCACCGGTCTGCTCGACGACGACGTCACCCAGATCTACAGCGTCTCCCTGACCGGCGCCTGGACCCGTCTGACCCGGCATCGCCAGGGAGCCTACGACCCGGCCTGGTCGCCCGACGGCGACTTCATCGCCTATATCGCCCGCGAGAACGGCCAGCACGCTCTCTGGGTGATGAACGCCGACGGCAGCGACCCGGTGCTCCTGCTCGGGGGCGAGCCCAAACGGGCACCGACCTGGTCGCCGGACGGCCGCTACCTGGCCTTTTTGCAGCTGATGGGGAGCGGTTTCGACCTCTACGTGGTCGAAGTCCAGCGTCAGGGGACACGCCTGGTCATGGTGGGACAGCCCCGGCGGCTGACCAGCGGCCAGGATATCGATGAGACCTCGGGCCTGAGCTGGGGCCGGTGATCCGCCGGCCCGGCGGAACGGGCGCCCGCCCAGAATCGCTCGGTTTCACGGAGGTGCCAGTGCCACGCGTCGCCGTTATCGGCTGCGGTTCCATCGCCCAGACCCATATTCCGGCCATCCAGAGCGTCCCCGCCCTCAGCCTGGCCGGCGTCTTCGACGCCGATCCGGACCGCGCCCGGCGCACGGCCGAGCGCTACCAGGTGGCGCGGATCTTTGAGAGCTGGGCCGAGGTTCTGGCCGACCCGACGGTCGAGGTCGTCGCCCTGCTCCTGCCGCACGACCTGCACTGCGCCTACACCGTCGAGGCGCTGGCCGCCGGCAAGCACGTGGTGGTTGAGAAACCGATGGCCGTCAGCCTGGCCGAGGCCGACGAGATGATCGCCGCCGCCCGCCGCTACCGCCGGGTGCTGATGCCGGTCCACAACCGTCTGTTCGACCCGGCGGTCGAAAAACTCCGCGACCTGGTCGCCAGCGGCGCCATCGGCGAGGTCTACCTCGCCCAGACCAACGGCTGGGAGCCGCCCAGCACGGTCAGCGTCCGCCCCTGGCTGGGGACCGGGCGCGGCGGCGGTGGGGTGTTTATGGCTCAGGCCGTCCACGCCGCCTATCTCCTGCGG
>Ga0101941_1000846_pt1 | contig 35096 bp, 40 predicted proteins | sample DewCreD2012metaG_3_FD_75242 | JGI IMG/M metagenome (GOLD analysis project Ga0101941, IMG submission 75242) | Hot spring sediment bacterial and archeal communities from British Columbia, Canada, to study Microbial Dark Matter (Phase II) - Dewar... ...
AAGGCCTGCACCAGCAGCCGGGCTTCAGCCAGCGAACGATTCCAGTTTGCGGCGAGGGGATCTTCGTCGTAGACGTCGGTTTCGAAATTTTCGAAGTCGCAGTGTTCGTACCGTCGCGGGATACGCGCACGCTCGAGCGCCCGCACGAGGCGATCTTCAGCACGGCAGTCGCAACGCACAGCCACGCGGCGCACCGCGTCGCGCTCTTGCACTTCAACCGTTTTCCAGCCGGTTCCCGAACAGAGCGCGCATTCTGCTCGTGCCATAGTCACAAGATAGTGGAGCTACGGCAGAGTGGCAAGCTGGTGGGGATGTGGAAAGCGGGTCGGACTGTGGAAGGCAGTGCGGTGGCCGCGGCGTTACCCGACGACTTTGATCCCGCGCGGCCGGCCGATGCGGACAATGGCTTCGTGGACCTTGCGTCCCTGGGCCGAGCTGAGCCCGCGCAGCAGCTCTTCCTGCACGAAACGGACGAATTCTTCCATCTGCTGCTGCATCTGCTGCATTTTCTCCCGCATGTTCAGAATGATTTCCACACCGGCCAGATTCACACCCATTTCGCGGGTCAACGTCAGAATCACTTCCAACCGCTCCAGGTCCTGGTCGGTGTAGAGGCGGGTGTTGCCCTGCGAGCGCGAGGGTTTCAGCAGGCCGACGCGCTCATAGAGGCGCAACGTCTGCGGGTGAATCTTGTACAGTTCGGCGACCGCGCTGATCATGTAGCCGGCCCGGGCACGTTTTTTCGTTTTTGCCGCCATGCGAAGCACCTCAACTGCTGGCCCGCGCGAACACTTCCTGGCGCGGGTTTTCCGGCGTCAGTCGTTCGAGCTCGCGCAGCAGGTTGCGCACCCGCGGCGGCGGCTCCTTGGCCAGCTTGCCGGCCAGGGCGCGATCGATGGGGCCCAGGTGGCGCAGGGCGGCCATGGCCAGGGCGCGCGCGAACGCCCGCTCGCGCGGTTCCAGAAAGCGGAAGGCGTTGGCCGAGGCGGCTTCGTCGAGCCCGCCGCGACGCGACAGGGCCGCGTCGATGAGGGCGAGGGCGCCTTCCCGCGCGGGGAGGCCGTCATTGAGTTCCTGAGTCACCGCCTCGCCGTGCCCCGAGGCGACGGCGAGCGCAAGCGGAAATCAGGCGGCGACGGGTTTGCGCACCAGGGTCGAGATCACCGTCACGCCGAACACCAGGAAGCCGGCGACCACCGAAAGGCCGCCCACCGCCAGCAGCGGACTGTAAAGCGACTTCGGGCCGGCCTGGCCCAGATAGAAGTAGAGGCCGCTGATCATGCAGATCACGCCGAGGTTCAACAGCGTGAAGTTCAGCAGCTTTACCCAGTGGGGCACGGCTTGGCCCAGCAGAGCGTAGAACGTGCCCATCAGGGCCAGGCTCACCCAGCCCAACAGGTTCAGGTGGGCATGGGCCGAGTAGGTCGCGTGGTTGTCGCTGATCGCCATGGTCAGGCCCCAGAGCACGCCGCCCATTCCATAAAGGGCGGCGGCGGCGAAGAAGGCGTGGGGCCAGCGGCTGTTGATGGTCATGAGAACTCCCCCGAGTTGCAGAACATGGTTATGTGGAAGCCGGGGGTTGAACACCAGAACACTTTTCCGGGCAAGACCGATGATGTTAAACCTTGGTCATGTCGCAGCTCCCCCCCTCGCAGCCTGATTATCCGCCGGGCGCCGCGCCCGACAAGGTGCTGACGCCGGCCGCCCGCCGCGCCCTGGAAGAGGCGGCCGCTCGCCGCGCGGCTGAACACGCCGCTGCTCTACCCACCGAGGAAGGCGGCCGCGACGGCCCGGAGCCGACACGGTTCGGCGACTGGGAACGCAAGGGCGTGGCGGTGGATTTCTAGCCCACCCGGTTTTGACATTTTCCAAGGACCGTCATCCTCGGACTTGTTCCGAGGACCCCTCGGTCCGCGGCGCTGTCAATCGAGGTCAGCCGCTGGCTTACCGTCTCACTGTCCACCTTCTTCTTGGCTGAAGCAGGGGTCCTCGGAACAAGTCCGAGGATGACGGATATTGGATGGGGAGGTCAGTGGCCCGCCATCTCCGCCACCACCTTCAGCGCCGCCTCGCGCGGGTCGTTCGCCGCCGTGATCGGGCGACCGCAGACCAGGTGGCTGGCGCCGGCCTTCAAGGCGTCGGCCGGGGTGGCGGCGCGGGCCTGGTCGTTCTTGGCCGACCAGAAGGGGCGCACGCCCGGCGTCACGACCAGGAAGTCCGGGCCGGCGATCTCGCGGGCCAGGGCGGCCTCCTGCGGCGAGGAGACGATGCCGTCGACGCCGCACTCCACCGCCTGGCGGATCCGCCGGGCGACCAGGTCGCGGGCCGAGAAGGCGTAGCCCATCTCGATCAGGTCGGCATCGGTCAGGCTGGTCAGCACCGTGACGGCCAGAATCTTCAGGTCGGAACCGCCCTTGGCCTTGACCGCCGCCTGCATAACCTGCGGCTCGGCGTGGACGGTCAGCAGGTCGCAGCCGGCCCCGGCCAGCACCCGGGCCGAGCGCTCCACGGTGGCGCCGATGTCGTGCAGCTTCCAGTCCAGGAACACCGACTTGCCCTGGGTCTTGAGCTCGCGCGCCAGGCCCATGCCGTCGGTGGCCAAGAGCTCCAGGCCGATCTTGTAGAACGACACCGCGTCGCCCAGCGACTCGACCATTTGTCGGGCTTGCGCGACGTCGGGCAGGTCGAGCGGCAGGATCAGGCGCGGATCGGCGGGCATTTGGAACCCCTGGGGTTGGCGCGTGGTGGCGCTTCACCCTAAGAAGGGCTGAGCATCGGGCGCGAATTGAAGGCTAAGCACGTCGAATGAGCCAGGCAGAACTCGCCGTCAACTTCTTCGTCGCCCTGTTCGCCCTGATCGACCCGATCGGCAACGTGCCGCTGTTCGCCGCCGCCACCCTGGGCGCGGCCTCGGCCGGCCGGCGGATGGTGGCGGTCTATATCGGCCTGTTCGTCGCGGCGTTCCTGATCTTCTTCTACTTCACCGGCGTCAGCTTGCTGGAATTCTTCGGCATCTCGATGCCGGCCTTCCGCATCGCCGGCGGCATCATCCTGTTCATTCTCGGGCTCGACATGGTGCGCGACGACTTCACCACCATGTTCGCCGACGCGGCCGAGGGCATCGAGGGCCAGTCGGCGCGGGTCTACGCCAAGCAGCGGTTCGAGCGGCTGATCGTGCCGTTCGCCATGCCGCTGCTGATCGGGCCCGGCGCGATCTCGACGGTGATCATCTACGCCAGCGAGGCCAAGGGCTTTGGCCTGGCCGGCATGGCGTTGGGCTGCGGTGTGATCGTGGCGGTGGCCCTGGTGCTGGTGGCCACCTTCTGGGCCTCGCCGATCATCAGCCGGGTGCTGGGCCGGATCGGCATGAGCATCGTGGTGCGGGTGCTGGGCCTGATCCTCTGCGCCCTGGCGGTGCAGTTCGTGCTGATCGGCGTGGGCGACGCGACGCGGGGGCTGGTGCGCCAGGACGCCAAGGCGCCGTACGCGGATCATCGGTAGACGTCGTGCGTCCTTCGAGGCTCGGCTGCGCCTCGCACCTCAGGATGAGGAATTCAGAGAAGCGGTCCGCAAAAGGTCCTCATCCTGAGGCGCCTGCGCAGCGGGCCTCGAAGGACGCAGAGCGCCTAAACCTTCCGGAACCTTCCCCCCTGGCTGGCCATCAGCGCCAGGGCCCAGTCGTCGGGGACCAGCTTGGCCAGCACCGCGATGGCCTTGTTCGGCGAGCCCGGCACGCAGATGGCGCGGTTGGCCTCGGCGGCCTCGTAGCCGGCGGCGGCCACCTCGTCGGCGCCCAGCCACAGCCAGGTCGGCAAGCTCTGGCTGACCTGGGCGCGGGTGCCGTTGACGTCGTGGAATTCCGAATAGGTGAAGCCCGGGCACAGGGCCGAGACGTGGACGCCGGCGCCCTGGGTCTCCAGGTGCAGGCTCTGGGAGAACTTCACGAGGAAACTCTTGGTCGCCGCATACAGCGTGTGACCGGCCGCGCCGGGGGCCAGGCCCGCGAGGGAAGCGACGTTGACGATGCGGCCGAAGCCGCGCTCGACCATGCCCGGCAGCACCTTGTGGGTCAGGCCGCAGACCGAGACCAGCAGCACCTGCAGGAAGGCGCTCTGGTCGGCCCAGGTCGTCTGGGCGTAGGCGCCGGGCAGGCCGTAACCGGCGTTGTTGACCAGGGCGTCGACCGTGCGGCCCTCGGCCTCGATGGCGGCCAGCACCTGGTCGACGGCGTCCGGCTCGGCCAGGTCGGCGGCGATCGGATAGGCCTCGACGCCGAACCGCAGGCGGATCTCGGCGGCCAGGGCCTCCAACCGGTCCAGCCGGCGCGCGGTCAGGGCCACGTCGTAGCCGTGGCTGGCGTAGATCCGGGCGAAGGCGGCCCCGATGCCGGCGGAGGCGCCGGTGATCAGGGCGAGTCGGCGAGCCATGCGGGGGTGTGTCCAAGGCAACTTCAAACGTCACCAAGACGAAGCACGACCGCCGATTTGGTTCAAGCGATGGGACGCCAATCCTTTCCCCCAACCTTTCAGTCGTCATCCCGGGCCTTGTGCCCGGGACCCCTCTATCCGCCGCAAGGGCATGGGTGTAGCGCGCCGGCGCGCCACTGTGTTTCACCGTCAGCTGAACCAGGGGTCCCGGGCACAAGGCCCGGGATGACGGTTGTCTTTTGGAAAGCCCGGAGAGGAAAAAAGGGAGGAGGGGGCGCTCGGGCTCAAGCGCCCCCTCGGCGGCGCCGGAGCGCCGCGGACCCGTTCCTCGAGCTGGGGGATAGCGAGGAGCGGGCTGTGGCTGGCCTTAGGCCGCCTGGCTCAGCGCCGGCTGGGCGCCGCGCGTCCAGCGGACGGCGGCCTGCGCGATACGGACGCCGAACAGGCGGGCGGTCTCGCGGTCGCCGGCGGGAGGCGAGATCTCCGGCGAGGCGTTGTCCGACTGGGCGGCCAGGCCGATGAACGAGCCGACCCGGTTGATCGTGTCGGGGCCGCGTTCGGCGGCGGTCACGTTCGGCGGGGCCAGGCCCAGGTTGACCCAGTTCATGCCGTGCTGGGCGGCCAGGATGGTCAGGCTTTCCAGCGCGTGACCCTTGTCGCCCGCGAAGCTGTGCGAGTTGGTGAAGCCCGCGGCCAGCTTGTCCTTCCAGGCGCCGGTGAAGAAGGCGCCGGCGGTGGCGTCGGCGAACACTTTGAACACGCCCGAGACGTCGCCCATGTAGGTGGGGGCGCCGAACACCACGGCGTCGGCCTGGGTGATCTCCTCGATCAGCGGCGCGAAATCCTGGGCGGCGTTGTCGATCTTGAGCAGCACCGGGGTCTGGCCGGCGTCGCGGACGCCCTCGGCGATCTTGTCGGCCAGGACGGCGGTGTGGCCGTAACCCGAGTGATAAACGATGGCGACCTTGGTCATTGTCGTGAGCCCTGAAATGGTTTGTGGTTTCGCAACTGAAACCGTGACGATTACGTAATCACGGCTCGGTCCCGTTCCAGGGGATCCGCAACAGTTGAGGGTGCAGTTATTCTGCAAGCCGATTCAGCGGCGATGGGGTCGGTTCCGGGCGAACGGCTGAATATGCGCTCACAACACGGGTCCAGCCTTGTGACAACGTTGTCATTATCCTATCTAGCCGGCCAATCTTGCAAAAAGCATGAGCTGAAGGCGCGCCGTACCGGGTGCGTCCCGAGCCGTCTTGCGGCGTGTGTATCGAAAAGGCGTCGATCATGACCACCGGCCCAGTCCCCGATGTTGAACAGGTGAAGGTCCATGCGCCCGGTCTGGTGCTGGCCGCCCTGGCTCTGGGCGGGTTCGCGATCGGCACCACCGAGTTCGCCTCGATGAGCCTGTTGCCCGACTTCGCCGCCAGCCTGGGCGTCGACGCCCCGACCGCCGGCCACGCGATCAGCGCCTACGCCCTGGGCGTGGTGCTCGGCGCCCCGGTGATCGCGGTGCTGGCCGCCCGCCTGCCGCGCCGGATCATCCTGGTCGCCCTGATGGCGGTGTTCGCGGTCGGCAACCTGCTCAGCGCCCTGTCGCCGACCTTCGGTTGGATGCTGGCCTTCCGGTTCTTTAGCGGTCTGCCGCACGGGGCCTATTTCGGCGTCGCGGCCCTGGTCGCCGCCAGCGTCTCGCCGCCCGAGCGCCGGGCCCAGTCGGTGGCCATGGTGATGATCGGCCTGACCGTGGCGACCATCATCGGCGTGCCGATGGCCAATGTGGTCGGCCAGTGGATCGGCTGGCGCTGGGGTTTCGTGATCGTCGCCGTGCTGGCCGCCATGACCGCCACGGCGGTCTACATCTTCGCGCCGCGCGCCCCGGCCGACGCCGGGGCCAGCCCCCTGCGCGAACTGGGCGCCCTGGGCCGGGGCCGGGTGTGGCTGACCCTGGGGATCGGGGCGATCGGCTTTGGCGGCATGTTCTGCGTCTACACCTACCTGGCCTCGACCATGGCGCAGGTCACCCACGCCTCGCCCGCCGCCCTGCCGGTGGTGCTGGCGGTGTTTGGAGCCGGCATGACGGTAGGGACCCTGGTCTGCGCCTGGGCGGCCGACCGCGCCCAGATGCCGGCCATCGGCGGCGTGCTGCTGTGGAGCGCCGGCGCCCTGGCCCTCTATCCGATGGCGACCGCCAGCCTGTGGACCCTGATCCCGGTGGTGTTCCTGATCGGCTGCGGCGGCGGGCTGGGCGCCGTGCTGCAGACCCGGCTGATGGACGTGGCCGGCGACGCCCAGACCCTTGCGGCCGCGATGAACCACTCTGCCTTCAACTTCGCCAACGCCCTGGGCCCCTGGCTGGGCGGGCTGGCGATCGCCGCCGGCTACGGTTGGGCCTCCACCGGCTATGTCGGCGCGGCCCTGGCCCTGGGCGGCTTCGCGATCTGGGTGGCTGCGGCGCTGGACGTGCGCTCGCAGCGGCTGCGGGCCTTGGCGGCGGCGGAGTAGCCTCAGGCGTTGTCGGAGACCAGCCTCAGCGGAACCCGCGAGGGAGACGTCGGGGCGGGGGGTGTTCCGCCGATTAGGGCCAGGGCGTCTTCGTAATCGCCCCCGAAGTTCACCCGGGTGATTTCGTCCAGCTTATGGGCCGAAGGGACGGCGTCCCATTTGGCGTCGGGACCAATTTCCAGCATCCAGACGATGCCGCCTTCGACGCTGATCACCTTGCCGACCCAACAGGCGTCGGGCTGGTCGCGCTCCTTGTGGATCGTCACGAGCGGAAATTGCTCGGCGGCCGAGGTCAGCAGCGTGGCGATGTTGGCCAGGCGAAGTGTGAGTTCGGGACGGACCTCGCCTCGGGCGGCGAGCGCGGCCTGGGTGAAATCGGTGTAGGGGTCCGCGACGAGCTCGTCCACCTCGTCTACGCGGAAGCATTCGAAACCATCGAGCCACAGCCGGTCGCTGACCAGGCCGAGCAGGAAGAACTGGGACTCGACGCCGAGGATGTAGCCACGAACATAGGTTTCTTCGAACGGGCGATAGAGGCGGATCAACCGGCCGTCGCGCTGGGCGTCGTACAGCTGTTCGATCATGCTTCTGATCATCGCGCCCGTCCCGGGATCATGCGCGGACCTAGGCCGCGGCCTCGACCGAGGCGCCGCTCAGCAGGTCGGCCACCGAGATCGTCGACAGCCGTTCGGCCACGGCGGTGTCGGCGGCGATCATCGCCCCGCGCACCGCGTCGGGGATCTTCTCGCCGACCGGGCAGCCCTTGACGCCCTTGGGGGCGACGCCGAGATGGGCGCAGCCGTTCACGGCCCGCAGCACGACGTCCAGGGTGATGGTCTCGGGCGACTTCAGCAGCCAGGCCCCGCCGTTGGCGCCGGCGCGCGCGCCGATCAGCCCCGCCTTGCCCAGCATGGCGGTCACGCGACGCACCACGACCGGGTTGGTCGGGACCGAGGCGGCGAGCTCGGCGCTGGCCACGGCGCGGTCGGCCGAAAAGGCGTTCTTATGCGCCAGATAGGCCAGGGCGTGCGCGGCGACGGGGAATTTCTGACTGTCAGACATTTTTCTGTGGCAGGACCCTAAGGGTGTCGCTCGTGCGTTCAACCAAAAACTATCATTGTTATCCCGCTTCAGGTGGCGATTGAACCGGAGCGGGATTGGGTGTATCGCGCCCCGCTTGATCGATATGGGGCTCCGCACCGCGTTTTGCGAGGGCGACCCCGGAGGGATTGAATGGCTTCCGAAGCCTCTGGCGCGCCCGGCCCCAATAGCGCCGCCTCATGCGACACGCCTCCGCAAGCAAACCATGGTCCCAAGGGTCATGGTCTGTTCGCGCTCGCGCTGGGTTCGGTCGGCATCGTGTTCGGCGATATCGGCACCAGCCCCCTGTACGCCTTCAAGGAAGCCCTGCACACCGCCGCCCATGACGGGGTGACGCGCGCGGAGATCCTGGGCGTGGTGTCGCTGGCCCTGTGGGCGCTGATCCTGGTCGTGACGATCAAATACGTGCTGTTCATCATGCGCGCCGACAACAAGGGCGAGGGCGGGGTGCTGTCGTTGATGGCCCTGGCCCAGCGGGCGATCGGCAAGCGCACCACCCTGGTCTTCCTGCTGGGCGTGGTCGGCGCGGCGCTGTTCTACGGCGACGCGGTGATCACCCCGGCCATGTCGGTGCTGTCGGCGGTCGAGGGCCTGCGCACCATTCCGGCCCTGGAGGGCAGGATCAGCAACCAGGCGGTGATGATGATCGCCATGGTGATGCTGATCGGCCTGTTCACGATCCAGAGCCGGGGCACCGCCAAGGTCGGCCAGCTGTTCGGCCCGATCTGCGCCCTGTGGTTCGGGGTGATGTTCGCCCTGGGCCTGTATCACCTGGTCAGCCATCCCGACATCCTGCGGGCCTTCAACCCCTACTACGCGGTGAGCTTTCTGATCGAGCACGGCCTGGCCGGCTTCCTGGTGCTGGGCGCGGTGTTCCTGACGGTCACCGGGGCCGAGGCCCTGACCGCTGACATGGGCCATTTCGGGCGCTGGCCGATCCAGGCCGCCTGGCTGTTCTTCGTGCTGCCCTGCCTGTTCATGAACTATCTGGGCCAGGGTGCCTTCGCCCTGAGCGAGTTCGACGCCGCCACGGCCGGCGGTCGCGAGTTCCAGGAGTTGAACTGGTTCTTCGAGATGGCTCCGCAGGCCCTGCGCCTGCCGCTGGTGATCCTGGCCGGCGCGGCGACCGTCATCGCCAGCCAGGCGGTGATCACCGGCGCTTTCTCGCTGACCCAGCAGGCCATCCAGCTGGGCCTGCTGCCGCGCCTGGACGTGCGCCGCACGTCGGAGACCCAGTCGGGCCAGATCTTCGTGCCCCAGCTCAACACCATGTTGCTGATCGGCGTGCTGACGGTGATGGTCACCTTCCAGACCTCGTCGGCCCTGGCCCACGCCTACGGCCTGGCGGTGACCGGCACGATGATCGTCACCACCATGATGGCCTATATCGTCATGCGCCGGCTCTGGAAGTGGCGGCTGCCGGCCGCCCTGGCCTTCCTCATTCCGTTCATGGCCCTGGACCTGGCCTTCCTGTCGGCCAACGCCCTGCGGTTCTTCACCGGCGGCTGGCTGCCGGTGCTGATCGGCGCGGCCCTGTTCGCGATCATGACCACCTGGGTGCGCGGCAGCCAGATCCTGACCGACAAGACCCGCCGCGACAGCGTGCCTCTGGTCGACCTGATGGAGATCCTGCGGGCCCGCGCGCCTCACCGGGCGCCCGGCACGGCGATCTTCCTGACCTCCGACCCGGACATGACCCCGGTCGCGCTGATGCACAATCTCAAGCACAACAAGGTGCTGCACGAGCGCAACGTGGTGCTGACGGTCCGCACCGCCGAGACCCCGCGCGTCGCCGACGAGGACCGCATCCGCACCCAGGCGATCAACGCCGACTTCAAGAAGGTCGAGATCTTCTACGGCTTCATGGAAAGCCCCAACGTGCCCAAGGCCCTGGCCTTGCTGCGCAAGCAGCAGGGGCTGAAGTTCGACATCATGGCCACCAGCTTCTTCCTGGGCCGCCGGTCGATCGTGCCGTCGGCCAACAGCGGCATGCCGCTGTGGCAGGACCGGATCTTCATCTTCCTGATGAAGAACGCCGCCAACCCGACCGACTTCTTCAAGATCCCGCCCGGCCGCGTGGTCGAGCTGGGCGCCCAGGTGACGGTATGAGGGCGACGGTCTGATGGGCGTTCTGGCGATCGTCGGCGACATCCTGTGGCTGCTGGCTCTATCGATCATGTGCGGCGCCTCGCGCATGGCTTGGGGCAAGGTCCGGGACGTGCTGGTGCCGGTGCTGTGGTCGCCGGCGGGCAAGACGCTGTGGCGCGCGCCGCGCGCCGTGGCCCTGGCCTCGCTGCCGACCTTCGCCTTCCTGCTCAGCCTGTGGCTGCTGGTCGAGAGCCGCCGGCCGCTCGATCTGAACCTCGGGATCATCCTGCTGTGCGTGCGCGCTCTGCTGGCGTCGATCTTCGCCATGGCGCACCTGACCCAGGTGCGCCGCGCCCTCAACCAACTGGCCGCCGAAGGCCAGATCAAGCTCTGACACAACAAGTTCGCGCACTAGCGTTTCAATGCGGGTGAAACCGCGCTAAACGCCCGGCGACCCGGCGCTTCTCGATGGAGAAGCGCTTGCGACTTTGTGTTTCCTCGGAAGGACCCCCGCTCATGGCCGCCAAGCCCGTGAAGAAGGTCGTGCTCGCCTATTCGGGCGGCCTCGACACCTCGATCATCCTCAAGTGGCTGCAGACCGAATACGGCGCGGAGGTCATCACCTTCACCGCCGACCTCGGCCAGGGCGAGGAAATCGAGCCGGCGCGGGCCAAGGCCCTGGCCGCGGGCGTCAAGCCGGAGAACATCTTCATCGAGGACGTGCGCGAGGAGTTCGTGCGCGACTTCGTGTTCCCGATGTTCCGGGCCAATACTGTCTATGAGGGCCAGTACCTGCTGGGCACCTCGATCGCCCGTCCGCTGATCGCCAAGAAACAGATCGAGATCGCCCGCAAGATGGGCGCCGACGCCGTCAGCCACGGCGCGACCGGCAAGGGCAACGACCAAGTCCGATTCGAGCTCGGCTATTACGGCCTTGAGCCCGACATCACCGTCATCGCCCCCTGGCGCGAATGGGACTTCAAGTCCCGCGAGGCCCTGCTGGACTTCGCCGAGAAGCACCAGATCCAGATCACCAAGGACAAGCGCGGCGAGGCTCCGTTCAGCGTCGACGCCAACCTGCTGCATTCCAGTTCGGAAGGTAAGGTCCTGGAGGACCCGGCGGTCGAGGCCCCCGAGTTCGTCCACATGCGCACGATCGCGCCGGAGGACGCCCCCGACAAGGCGAGCGTGATCACCATCGACTTCGAAAAGGGCGATCCCGTCGCCATCGACGGCGTCGCCATGAGCCCGGCCACCCTGCTGACCAAGCTGAACGAACTGGGCCGCGACAACGGCATCGGGCGCCTGGACCTGGTCGAAAACCGCTTCGTCGGCATGAAGTCGCGCGGCGTCTACGAGACCCCGGGCGGCACCATCCTGCTGGCCGCCCACCGCGGCATCGAGTCGATCACCCTGGATCGCGGCGCCATGCACCTGAAGGACGAGCTGATGCCGAAGTACGCATCGCTGGTCTACAACGGCTTCTGGTTCGCCCCCGAGCGCGAGATGCTGCAGGCCGCCATCGACTACAGCCAGGCCAAGGTCGCCGGCCAGGTGCGGGTCAAGCTCTACAAGGGCAATGTCAGCGTCATCGGCCGCACCAGCCCCTACAGCCTCTACGACCAGGACCTGGTCACCTTCGAGGAGGGCAAGGTCGCCTACGACCACCGCGACGCCGGCGGCTTCATCAAGCTCAACGCCCTGCGCCTGCGCGTCCTGGCCAAGCGCGACCAGCGCGGCGGCTAGGGCTGATCGACCAAGCCGGCCAGGCGGTCGCATCGACCGGCGGACCGGCTTGGTTGCTGCTCTATTTGCTGGGAATGATCGGCATCGTCACTCCAGCCGTCGTATTGTCGTCGATGTGATTGTTCCCATAGGACAGCAGATTGGTCGTGCCCGAGCTTATGCCCAGGGCGTTGCCGGTGATCATCGAATTGCTGACCCGTATGACCGCGGCACCCCCGGAAAGGTTCACGCCGACGCCGTTGTTCAGCGAATTCGAGCGATCGATGTTGAGCGAGATCGCGCCGCTGCCGGCGGTCTGCGACACGACGAAGCCGGAATAGACATTGTTGGCGGCCGTGGTCTCGCTCGCCGCGGCGACGATCTGGCCCGCGCCGGCCACCGAGCTTTCCAGCCGCAGCCCCAGGACGTTGTTGACCAGCCGAACCGTGCTGAGGTCGATCGCCGTCGAGCCGCCGGAGACCGGACGCACCAGTATGCCGCCGCCGGTCGTTCCGGAGCCGTTGTTCTCGATCGTCGAGTCCTCGATGTGCACCCGTCCGGCCGTGCTGGGCTGAATCAGGACGCCGAAGGTCGTGAAGCCCGTGACGCTCACGTTTTCCAGGCTTAGCATCGCGCCTGAATTGAAGACGACGCCGTTCACGCCGGTGCCGGCGCCATTGAAGGTGATCCCACGGATCGTGACCCTGTCGCTGGCCCCGGCGTTGATCAGGAAGCCGTTGGTGCCTGCCGCCAAAACACCTGCCGCGCCGGCCCCGTCATTGGCGATGGTGATCGACTTGGTGATCGTCAGCGAGCCGAAGCCACCCGGATCCAGCGTGTTGATCTCGCCGCCGGCCGCGGTCTTTGAGATGGCTCCCGCAAAGGTCTTGCACGGCGCCGTGCGGCTGCAGGGGTTGGCGTCGTCGCCCACGCCTGAAACCCAGGTGCGGGTCGCCTGAGCGCTGGCCGGCGCGACCTGGATCATCAGCGCCAAGGCCGCGCCGCCGAACGCCGATAAAATGGATAATTTCATGCTCGCCTCCCGGGTGGCCACGGCCGTCGCGCCATTGGAACGGCCCTCAAGCTCAACCAAAGGAAACTTTACGATTGCAACTCTCGTCAATGGCAAGTCATTTCGCACTGGGCTTGAATCGATCGAGAATGTCCGTGGTAGGATCTAAATCCGGATCCGGATCCGGATCTGGAGCTGCGCTGTCCTCGACGAGGCTTGGCCGGATAGAACAGCGCCGCTCGGAACGCGACAGGACGAGACCTGAATGCTGATTCTGATCACGGCCTTCCCGAAAAGCGGCTCGACGTTCCTGTCGTCCGCCATGGCTTCCCTGCCGGGCTTCGGGCGCGCCACCTTCGCGGATTGGGCCGGCACCCTGCCGCTGATCTCCCCCGACGGCGTGCCCAGTTCCAGTCGCCGCGAGCAGGAGTTGTCCCACCGCCTGATCGACAGCCTGGCGGGCCAGAGGCTGGTAGCTCAACATCACACCTGCGCGTCGGAATACACGCTGCGGGTGATCGACGGCTTCGACATCACGACCTTGGTGCTGGTGCGCGACATCCACGACTGCATGGTCAGCCTGGCCGAGCACATCGCTATCGAGAGCCCTGAAATCCCCTGGGCCTATTTCAACGACAGCATCCGCCAGCGCGATCTGCGCTACAGGATCGACGCGGTGGTCGATCTCGTGGCTGGCTGGTACCTGAAGTTCTACGTGTCGTGGATGAGCACCCGACCGGCCAACGTCTTCCACTACGAGAACATCGTGCGGGGCGGAACCGACGGGATGCGCGACCTGCTGGATCGGTCAGGTCTTGTGGCGCGTGAGCCGCGGACGTTCACGGCCGCCAATGTCGAGGCGGCGATGATCCAGGCGCGAGGTCCAGGCAATCGTCTCAACGTCGGGGTCAAGGGACGCGGGGACCAGCTGCTCAGCCGCCAAAATCGGGCCGTTATCGAGCGGATGGCTGGCTATTATCCGGAGATCGACTTTCGGCCCATCGGTATCGGCGTGGACGCGGAGGCCTGATCGGCCCCAGGCCACGTCCACGTCCGCGTCCACCTCCGCGTCAGGTGTTCGCCCCGCCCGCCGGCTGCACCAGGCTCGGCGCCAGGTTCACGCCGGTCTTGTTGTAGATCACCCAGCCGATCAGCTTGAAGGTCGCGTCCAGCAGTTGCTGGGCCAGGACCAAGGTCATGAACTTGGTGAACTGCAGGGTCTGGTTGAAGGCCAGTTGCTGGTTGCGCATGATCATGTCGGCCGCCTCGGGCGGGATCTGGCCGTTGGCCAGGGCCAGCCGGGTCTGCATGGTCGCTTCGGCCAGGCTGCGCAGATAGCCGGCCACCACCGACTTGTTGGCGTTCCACCATTCGGTGGACACCCCGCCCAGTTCGTCCTGCAGCGCCGAGACCAGCTCGTCCACGTTGTCGATGTGGAGGTTGGCGAAGTCGACCATCGGTCTTGCCCCTAATTCTTCATCGCGCCGACGGCCTTGGCCGCCTGGTCGCAGCTGACCATCATGGCGGTGGTCGCGCCGGTTCCGGGGACGACGCCGTAGGCCTTGTGCAGCGCCGCCAGGCCCGAGACCTGGGCGCTGCAGCCCTTGATGAAGCCGACCGTCTGGTCGCGCGCGTCCTCGGCCCGCTTGCCGGCCACGGGCGCGGAGGCGGCGCGCACGGCGACCACGGCCAGGGCCCCCTGGATCGTGGCGTAGGTGTCGACCGCGCCGGGATAGGTGGTCTTGTCCTGGTAGAGCCCCATCTCGGCCTGGGCCGCCAGCTTGGCCACGCTCTCGTAGGCGCTGGTGGTCTTCTGATCGAGGGTGGCGTCATAGGGCGGGGCGAACAGCGCGCACGCGCCCAGGGCCAGAGCCAGGCCGACGACGCTCGCGGCGCGGCCGATGGCGCTAAGTGCGTGGACAAGGCTCATGCGACGTTCCCCCTGAGCCAACCATGGGATGTAAACGCGCCCGGCTCAAGCGATCGCCGTTATTCGAGATCGCCGACAAGGCGTGCGGGCGCTGATCAGGCGCGCACCGCGCGAAAGCGTGCGCGGCGGCGGTCAAGACGTATGGAAAAGGTCCTTGGTGGAGCCGAGGATGATTTGGGGATCTAACCAGGACGTCTCATATTGTCTCAAAAACCTTTTATTGTCAGATAGTTGATTGAAATTCTTGTCTCAGGTAATCTCACTTTGTTCCCTAAAATCCGCATCAAAAGTGTGGGGAAAATGAGGGGAAAATCGAAGGCTCGAAAACAGGGACTTCTAACTTGTCGCTCACAGCCCTGAAGGTGAAGAACGCGAAAGCCGGTCGTCATTGCGACGGACGCGGCCTGTATCTTGATGTTCAGCCCAGCGGATCGCGGTCATGGCTTTTCCGTATCCAGTTCCAGGGGGTGCGTCGCGATTTCGGCTTGGGCTCGGTGCGGGACGTTTGCCTTGCCGATGCGCGGATCGCGGCGGCCGAGATGCGCCGGAAGGTCAGGAGCGGGGGCGACCCAGCTGCTGACCGTCGAAGCGCTCGTCGGTCCACTCCGTCGTTCGAGTCCGCTGCCCGCGCCTGTTACGAGACCCTGAAGGCCGGCTGGAAGGACAGCCGGCAGGGTATTTGGATCGCCAGCTTCGAGCGGCACGTCTTTCCGATGATCGGATCTAAGCCCGTGGACACGGTCGATGCGCTCGTTGTTCGAGATGTTCTGGAGCCGATTTGGCTGACGGTGCCTGATACCGCCAATAAGGTGCTTCAGCGGATCAATGCGGTTCTCGACTTCGCCCACATCAAGGGCTGGATTGGCAAGGAAGTTTCCCTGCGATCGGTCCGCAAGGGACTTCCGCGCCAGAACAACACTGGCTCGCACTATGCGGCGATGCCCTATCAGGACGTGCCGGCCTTCCTCCAAGCAGTTGCGGCGATGCCACCGACTCTTGGTCGGGATGCTCTGCAACTCACCGTCTACACGGCCGTGCGCTCCAACGAGACGCGGTTCGCGGTCTGGAGCGAATTTGACCTCGACAAGGGCGTCTGGTCGATTCCGGCCGAGCGCATGAAGATGAAAGTGGCCCATGCCATCCCGCTATCGAAGCCCGCCCTCGCTCTCCTACGGCGAATGCACGACGACCGGGTGGACGAAGACGAACTCTTGTTCTCGCCAAACGGGGTCAAGCCCATCAGCGACATGACGATGTCCAAGGTACTCCGCGACATGAAGATCGAGAACGTGACCGTTCACGGTTTCCGCAGCGCCTTCACCGACTGGTCGTCGGAGATGACCGATTTCCCCAAGGAGGTCGCCGACAAAGCGTTGGCGCACAAGATTCCAGATCGGGTGGAAGCCGCCTATCGCCGGACGGACTTTTTCGAAAAGCGGCGCATGCTGATGCAGGCTTGGGCCGACTTTCTAAAGGTGCCCGCGACGGCCCAAGAGGCCAAATCCGCTTAGCAGGGCGCCAGGGCGCGTTGGGGGTATGAACCAGGCGATCGTACGGGAGCAGCAACGATCGTCGTCGGTGCCGGCCACCTCTTCCGCAACGACAACGATGTCCGATGCGCGGCATCTGTTTCACATCCCGAGCCTGAGCGGACGTCGGGTAGGGCTACCGTGATGGATTGGACAGCATGCCGATCTGAGCCAGCCAGTTTTCCAGCAGACCGGGCCAGACTGTGTCAGGCGAATGGTTACGCCTTAGTGCGAAAGCATGGCCGCCATGGGCGAATAGGTGAACTTCGGCCGATACGTTCGCGTCATTCAACGCTCGGGCATACAGTGTGCTGTTACAGATGGGATCTACTGGGTCGTCCCAGGACTGAACTAAGAAGGTCGGTGGGGTATGTTCGGTGACCCGTATGCCGGGATCCAAGGCGCCATCCCGGCAGAGATGCCCAGGAAAGAAAGCGATGGCGAAGTCAGGGCGGCTGCTAACTCGGTCCGCCCCATCGACCGGCGCGTAACTAGACTCGAAGATGTTGCTGGTCTGGGCCACGAGATACCCTCCAGCCGAAAAGCCCATGACGCCGATCTTGTGCGGATTGACGCTCAGGCTGGCAGCTCGCGTCCTGACGAGGCGGATCGTTCGTTGCGCGTCTTGGAGCGCGCGGGGCGGCTTGGGGTCAATGACACAGCGGCACTGTGGGTCCCAGTAGTGGTTGCTGCCGGGCACCCGATACTTAGACAGGATGCACGTCACGCCCCTTGCCGTGATCCAATCGCAGACTTCAGTCCCCTCCAACGTGATCGCCACCGCACGAAAACCGCCGCCGGGAAATACGATGATTGCGGCGCCCGTATTGCGTCCCTTGGGCGGATAGATCGTCATGGTCGGACGGCTAACGTTGAGCACCGTTTCGGATCGATCGCCCGTGAGCGCGTCGGGCGTCTTGGCGACGCGCACGCTTTCTGGCTTGGATTGCGCGCCGACCATGTCCGGGGGCTCGCCAGGCCAGACAGGTTCCTGGACCAGGCCACGGGGCGCTGACCAAACCCGCTCCGTATCGCCGACGGGCCACGCGTCGCGCGGCGCTGTTGCCCGAGTGGCTTCCAACGAGAGGGTAGGCCGTTGACCGGCAAAGCAATGGGCCAGCCCCAGAGCGAGACCGCCGGCGCCAAGCAGCACGGTGGTAGTCAGCGCGACGCGGATGAAGACTCTCATGATTTTGATCGGCTCCGATACTTCGTCGGCGACGAGCGTTCACGTGCCCAGGGTGCCCGACCTCGGGCAATGTCTGCATTGAAGGCCTTATGGCGAGCGCCGACAATCGACGTAAACTAGGGAGAGGCATGCGTAAAATTCATGCCATGAGTGTCCTGGCTTTCCTTCATCTCAAGGCGCTTCGCGCCTGCCCACCACCCTCCAAGTTAGAGGTTGGTTTTCTGAGGCGAGCGAGACCGACTGCCAAAGCGACTCGAGGAGGCGTCCGACACCCCCCCATCTGGAAGCTGGCGACGTCTGCTTATAGACGGCCAGCGGCGTGGCGCTGACGGACTAGATCCCTGGCGCTAGACGCTCGGTCTGCTGCCCCCCAGCTATTCAGCGCGAAACCCAGCGGGGTCAGAGATCCAATGGTTGACCGCCGATTCTCGCCAACCCGCACCATGGACGCTGATTGCAACCTGTCTCGGAAAAGTCCCCTCGCCGATCTTCCGATAAAGAGTCGATCGACTGAGGCCCGTGCGCGCTAGCACCGTACGAATACGAAGGATGCGGTCAGGATCGGCCATCGCTACAAGCTCCACACACTGGGATCTCAAGGCATTCGATGAGCCAGAATTGGATCGCTTGCTGCTAGCGGCAAGGCCTCGCGGGGCCAGATCGTACTATGGGAAAGAAAGACAGGCTCTGGGCGGCAATAGAGTAGGTCGGCGCGCCGAGCGGCGGCGGTAGCGTGCCTAACGACGTCGGCGGCGGTCCGCTGCGGCGCGCGCGTTACTTCTTCAGCCGCACGCCTGGACCAGCCGCGTCGTCTGCCGAAATGAATATTACACCAGCGTCGTCCAGGGCCTTTCTCACGGCCTCCACGTTGCCGGCGGATCGTTGGCCGGGTCCAGATGGCCCCTCCATACGTCGGATACTCATCATGGAGAGACCAGCAGCTTCAGCGAGCTGAGGCTGGGACCATTCCAGGAGAGCGCGCGCGGCTCTGATCTGCGAAGCAGTGAGGAGCATATTGAACATTTCATGTTCCGAAGAGAACATTTTCTGTTGCTTCGGTGCGTTATGACGTGGTACGACACTGTTCTTACGTGAACAGAAAGGTTCAGGCCATGGACTCGCGCCGCAAGGCGGAGAGTGCGGACGTGCGCGCGCCGCAGCTATCACGGCGCGCTGTGCTCGCTGCCGGCTCCGCAGCACCCCTTGTGGCTGGGGGCACGGTCGCAGCTGATACTGACCCGTCAGTCGCCATCTGCCACCGCTGGCTCGCCATCGACGCCGAACAGCGGCGGCTCCAGCTTGAGTGGGGGACGCTCGAAGGCTGGCTGATCACCAAACGCAACTGGTATCGGCTGTCACCGGACCAGCGGGCCGCGATCCCCGAAGGCGCCAGGCTTGCCGAGATCGACGCACGGCTCGACATGCTGGAGGTCGAGGGGCACGCCCTCCTGAAGGCCATGCGGCCGAAGCCCGCGAAGAGCATTAAGGCGGTCGTCGCCAACCTGGCGGTGGCGGCCCGCCTGATCTTCGTGGAAGACCATCCCGAAGCCCACGGCCTGATCACCCGCGCGGTTCGCGACCTCGCGGCCTTCTCCTCCGGTGGCAAGTGACACGCCGGGTTGCCCGGCGGCGCGACGGCGCCGACCGATCGCTGGCGGCGACGTTTCGCCGTAACGCGGCCGGCTTCCACGAAGCGGCCGAGGCGGCGCTGCCGCGACATCCCGAGGCCACCCGCTACTTCCTGGCCATCGCGATCGAACTGGCGCTGAAGGCGCACCTTCTTGGGCGAGGGATCAGCGACGACTGGAACCGTGTCTATCTCAGCCACGACCTGAGCAAGGCGTTGAGGTTCGCGCGTCGCGCGGGGTTCAACGGCGTCCCAACGGCCCTTCGAGAATTGGCCGCGCTACTTGGCCCGTACTACCAAGTCCATGCCATTTCCCAAATGCCGCCGGAGGCCATCGCATCAGTCTGCTGGTCGCAGGCCTGCGCGACGGTTCGGGATCTGATCGACGCCGTTGTCGAGGCCGCCGGGCGCGAAGCTTCCGATCATGAAGGCGCCGCGTGATGGCGCGCCTCAGCAGGCCTTGGCCGCTTGTGGTCAGCCAGTGGTGGCGCTGGCGACATCCGGATCTCTGGCGCGGCCGTGTCTTCGATCCGCACAACGCCCAGCAAGTCATATCCTACGCCGTGCTCCGCCTTCGGTGGGAGACACGGGACGTCTTCCTACTCAACCACATTGAGGCGTTCGACTACGCGCTGATCGCTCGCCATCTGGGGCTCTCCATTGACGACGTTCAGGCGCGCCTGGCCGACGCACTCTGCGAGATTTCCCGCACGGTCGATCTGATCGAGCGCGCCCGCCCTAAGCCCATCAACCCTTCCAAAGCGGAGCATCCCGATGTCTGACGACAAGGAGCCCTTCGCCGTTTCCCGGCGCGTCGTCATCGGCGCGGCCAGCGCCGCGCCGGTGGTCGCCGGCGCCGGCGCCGGCGTTGCGGCTTCATCGAACGAGGCCATGACACGTTGCGCCGAGTGGCTGGCGCTCGACGCGGAGATCGACCGTCTGGGTTTGCGCTGGTCGGATCTGGAGACAGTCCTCGTGCGGCAGAAGCGATGGGAGCGCATGACGCCAGAGGAGCGTGGGGAATTGTTGCCCTCCGAAGAGATGGACGCCATCGACGAGCAGTTGAAGCCGCTGTTCGAGCAGCGCGACGCCTGGCTCGATGCCTTGCCCAAGGTTCGGGCGCGCGACCTGCACGGTGTCGTCGCCAAGCTGGAAGTGGCGCTACAGGTCATGGTCCATCAGCAGGGCGACGGCTACGACCTCTTCAAGGCGACGATGGAGGAGTTGCGCACCGCGCGCTGTCCGAACTGCGGGTCACCGGTGTGCCAGCGCTGACCGCTCAGCTCTCAACGGTTCCCACCTTGCCTACCCCAACCTGCGGGAGCCAGGACCGGTACGGTCGGTGCTCGCCCTGGAGCGCTTGGAGAGCCTCTGCCGGGCGGGATGGTGCGGGTCAAGGGCGGCTTCGCCGTCGCTCCGCGAGACGCCCGCAGGGCGTCCCCTTGACGCGCGCCAGCCCGTCCGGCCCTTGTTCCACCAAGCGATCCAGGGCGTCTTGTCTCCGAGCGAAGGTCGGCGGCGGCTTTGAGTTCGGTGACCGGTCGGACCGGCCCAGCCTAGCGGCCGCCTCAGCGGGTCCGCCTGAAGCGCACGCGATCCTTACCGGTCAGCAGAAAGGCGTCATAGCCGGCGTCGCGCCAGGCCTTCCGCTGGACGTGGGTTGTCTTTGGGTCGGTGACGTTCGACCACCACTGAGGCAGGGCCGCGCTCTTGGGGAGCATGGCGCCGAGGATGCGCTCGATCTCCACGAAGGTCAGTTCGAGTTCGTCTTGACGCTGGCGACGCAGATGACCCGACAGGGGATCGTATTTGGACATTACTCAGCATGGCCGATTGATCCGGATGCGTCGAATCCAGGGGCGCTAGCGTAACTGGAGAACGACCTTGAAAAGTCACCGCGCAAGGTCTTCTTGCGCCGCCAAGAACCTTTCCGGTTGGCGCCTCGCCGGCCAACCGATGCGATGGAGACTTTCGTGACCGATACGCCTGAAGCCCGCACGCCCAATGTCGTTGATCTCCACGTCGGCGGTCGCGTGCGCATGCGCCGCAAGATGCTGGGCATCAGCCAGGAACATCTGGCTGATGCGCTCGGGCTGACGTTCCAACAGGTGCAAAAGTACGAGCGCGGCGCCAATCGGGTCAGCGCATCGAAGCTGTATGAGATCGCCAAGACGCTTCAGGTCCCGGTGTCATACTTCTTCGACGGCCTCGCCGACCCTGTCACCGATGAGAGTGACGACGTCGGGGAGGCCGCCAATCGGGTCATTACGGACTTTCTGAACACGCCCGAGGGCCTGGAGCTGGCGGCGATCTTCCCGAAAATTGGAAAGGGTCGAGTTCGCCGGCAAATCCTCGATCTTGTTCGTGCCATGGCGGACGAGGGCGTTTCAGACAAAGCGTCTTAAGGAGCCGGGGCGAGCATTTCGGCCAGTAGGTCCAGAAGCGTGGACGGCGAGTAGGGCTTTCGCATGAACCGCGCTCCGGCTGGCAGATCGCCCGCTTTCAGGGCCGCTGCTCCACTGGTCACAAGGATCTTTACGTTCGGCGCTCGCATCGCCACCAGATGCGCCAATCCCAGGCCGTTGATTTCGCCGGGCATATCGACATCGGTGAACATCACGGCGATGTCTGGCCTGGCGTCAACGAGAACCAGCGCCTCTTGCGCGCTTACGGCCTCCAGATTGTCAAAGCCCCCATCCGCCAGGATGTCGCAAGCGAGCATGCGCACGAGCACTTCGTCCTCGACGACAAGGACGATTGGTGTCGTCGCCGCCGTCCCTTCGGTGTCGGTTGTCATGCTGCCCCCTGTCACCAAACGCTTGAGAACACCGAGCGCGAAAGTCGGATACTCGACTAACCCGAGACGCCGATTTCTGTTGCGTGGGTCCAGCGAATGAACGGGGCTGTCTCCAACTTGTCACAGCGTTGGCTACGATCGCAGCTCAGCGCAAAGCGGGAGACGGCCCTGCCGTAAGATCGTCGATCAAGTGCGGTTGGCGGCGTCTTGCTCGAAGGCCCGCTTCCCACCACGCCGCCAGAGAGCGAGCGTGTGTTCGCGATCTTCGCCCCGAGTCATCATCACCAATGTCAGGAACACACCGTAAAGGGCGGCGCGATCGTCGCCGGTCAGCTCGACGAGTCCTGCCTTCTGCACCAGGCCGCCCAACTCGATCAGGTGGTGGGTCCGTTCGCGCCGTTGCATCACCCAGGCCCGCGTGTCCGTCCTGGCCCGCCGCGCCTCAAGCCGGTGTCGCGCCGCCGTGGTTCGCCGGGTCGCGTCATTGGTCGCCGCCAGCATCGCGCGCAGGTTCTGCCTTCCCACCGCGAAAGAACCCCGTGCCCCGTTTGCGCCACTCCGCCTTGCGGGCCGCGTCCTTCGTCTCGACCAGACCCAGCAGTCCGCCGGCCAGTGTCTCGACATCCAGGGCGTCAGCCCCGGTGGCGATCACCAGTTCGCCGAGCTGTTTGATCTTCCGCTCCTTCAGCGTCTTAGCCTTGTCTTCGAGGATTTTGAGTTCGGCGTCCAAGTCTCGGGGTTTGCGCATCGCAGTCTCCATGAGTGCGGGATGCTCTGAGGATAAAGCGGCCGACCTAAGAAGGCTTCAGGGGCGGTGGAACACACTGGGACGGCCCGGTCCCTCCCGAGATTTTAATCTTGGAGGGCGCGCTTATACGTCGTGCCGACGTGCGCTCAGGATAGTACGTGGTCTGTCGCCATGGCGATCTACCACTTCTCCGTCAAAGTCATCAGCCGCGCCACCGGGGCCAGCGCCGTGGCCTCGGCCGCCTATCGCTCGGCCTCGCGGCTGCACGATGAGCGGCTGGATCGCGACCACGACTTCACCAACAAGTCTGGCGTCGTCCATTCCAAGGTCCTACTGCCGGACGGCGCGCCCGAGCACTTGGCCGATCGCACGACGCTGTGGAACGCGGTCGAGGCTGGCGAAAAGCGCAAGGACGCCCAGCTCTCCCGCGAGGTCGAGTTCGCCATTCCCCGCGAGATGGACCAGGTCCAAGGGATCGAGCTGGCCCGCGACTTCGTCCAGCGAGAGATGGTCGATCGCGGCATGGTCGCTGACCTCAATGTGCATTGGGACATTGGAGCTGACGGCCTGGCCAAGCCCCACGCCCACGTCATGTTGTCGATGCGGGAAGTCGGCGAAGACGGCTTCGGCGCCAAGGTCCGCGACTGGAACCGCACCGAGCTGGTCGAGCATTGGCGCGAGGCCTGGGCTGATCACGTCAACGAACGGCTCGCTCAGCTCGATATCGATGCGCGGATCGACTGCCGCAGCCTGCAGGACCAAGGCATCGATCTTGAGCCGCAGAACAAGATCGGACCAGCCGCCGGACGTCGAGCCGACGAGGGCCTGGAGGCCGATCGGCTCGACGAGCACCACGAAATCGCGCGGGCCAATGGCGAACGGATCATCGCAGATCCCCGCATTGCTCTGGACGCCATCACCAAGCAGCAGGCGACCTTCACCCGCCGCGACCTGGCGATGTTCATTCACCGCCATTCGGATGGGAAGGAGCAGTTCGACCGCGCCATGGGGGCGGTGCAGGCCTCACCCGAAATGGTCGCCTTGGGCCAGGACGGACGCGGCCAGGACCGGTTCACCAGCCGCGAGATGATCGCGGTCGAGGATCGCCTGCATCGGGCGTCCGCACTAATGGCCGAGCGCCGGGCGCATCGGGTCAGTGAACTCGATCAGCGCCGCGCCCTGACGCGCGCGGAGCAGCGCGGTCTGGTCCTGTCCGGTGAGCAGAAGGCGGCGTTCGAGCACGTCACAGCGACCCGCGATCTGGGCGTTGTGGTCGGCTACGCCGGCACCGGCAAGTCGGCCTTACTGGGCGTGGCGCGCGAGGCCTGGGAGGACGCCGGCTATCGCGTCCAGGGCCTCGCCCTGTCGGGCATCGCCGCCGAGAACCTGGAGAGCGGATCAGGCATCGCGTCTCGCACGGTCGCCAGCCTGGAGCATCAGTGGTCGCAAGGCCGCGAGTTGCTGGACGCGCGCGACGTGCTGGTGATCGACGAGGCCGGCATGATCGGTTCGCGCCAGATGGAGCGGCTGCTGTCGGCGGCCGAGAAGGTCGGGGCCAAGGTCGTGTTGGTCGGCGATCCCGAGCAACTCCAAGCCATTGAGGCCGGCGCGGCGTTCCGGTCGATCGCCGAGCGTCATTCGCATGTCGAGATCACCCAGGTTCGCCGTCAGCACGAGGACTGGCAGCGTGACGCCACGCGGCAGTTGGCCACCGGCCGGACAGGCGAGGCGCTGGCGTCTTACGAGGCGCGCGGCATGGTCCACGCTGCTGAGACGCGCGACCAGGCGCGCGAGGATCTGGTCGAGCGTTGGGATCGCGATCGTATCGCCGAGCCGGGCAAGAGCCGGATCATCCTGACCCACACCAATGACGAGGTTCGCGATCTCAATCTGACGGCCCGTGACCGGCTGCGCCAGGCTGGAGCCTTGGGCGAGGACGTGACGGTCAAGGCCGAGCGCGGCGAGCGTCAGTTCGCGGCCGGCGATCGGTTGATGTTCCTGAAGAACGATCGTGGACTCGGCGTGAAGAACGGCATGCTCGGCGAGATCGAGCAGGTCTCGCCGACCCAGATGACCGTGCGGCTCGACGCCGGGCGATCGGTGGCCTTCGACCTGAAGGATTACGCCCAGGTCGATCACGGCTATGCGGCCACCATCCACAAGAGCCAGGGCGTCACCGTCGATCGGACCCATGTGCTGGCGACGCCGGGGATGGATCGCCACGGCGCCTATGTCGCCCTGTCGCGGCACCGTGACAGCGTGCAGGTCCATTACGGCCGAGACGAGTTCGAGGATCTCGGCAAGCTGACCCGTGTCCTGTCGCGCGAGCGGGCCAAGGACATGGCCAGCGATTTCGCCGAGCGGCGCGACATCCGCGTGCCGGCGTCGATGCGGCCCAAGGAGCCGCCACAGCGCGAGCGCAGCATGTTCGCTGGGTTTCGGCCCGCCGCTCCTACGCCCCAGCCGGCGGCGCCGGCGCGCGATGATGACCGGCTTGCTCAGCGCCAAGCGATCGAACGCCACGCCCGCGCCGCGGCCGACGTCATGCGCATGAACGACCGCGGCTTGCCGGTGCTCGCCCATCAGCGGCGGGCGCTGGAGCAGGCGCGCGGGGCCATGGGGAGGATCGGTCCGCACGCAGCGAAGGATCTGGAGCGGGCCTATGTCCGCGATCCGGCCTTGGCCGGCGAGACCGCCTCGGGGCGCACTCAGCGGGCGATCCGCGTCCTTCAGCTTGAGGCCGAGGTCAGGGCCGATCCGCGTCTGCGCGCCGACCGCTTCGTCGAGCGCTGGCAGGGCCTGGAGCGCCAGCGCTCAGCGCTGCATCGCGCTGGCGACATGACAGGGGCCGGCCAGGTCAAGGACCGCATGGGCGCGATGGCCAAGAGCCTGGAGCGCGACCCGCAGATGGAGTCGCTGCTGCGCTCCCGCCGGCCCGAGCTTGGGCTCCCCGCAGAGATTGGGCGGAGCGTGGGGCAAGGCCTTTCTGACTACCTCGGCATCGGTCGCGGCCGGGGGCTTGGCTTGTAGGAGGATGGGATGGATCAGGACATCGGATCAGAGGCGTCGGCAGATCCGGCGGCGGTGGCGTTCGACGCGCTCAGGCGGGAGGTGGCCTTGCTGAACGTGGCTCTAGCAGGGCTAGCCGCCGAACGCGCGTCGGCACCCGACTACACTGAGACGCTAGGGGAGATCGCTCAAGGCGTGAGGGTCGCGGTTGGGCGGATAGGGAAGCTGGCGACGAGTCCGGCGTTGGCGGCTACGCCCGCTGAGATCGCGCAGCAGATCACGGCGGCCGGCGACGAGGCACGGCGGCAGGACCGCGCGACGTTGCATCAGGCCCAGGAGATGCTTCAACGGGCGGCCGGCGATCTTCGCGGCTGGGTCGATACGGCGCGTTTGGCCAGCGTGCAGAACTGGCGGCTTTTGCAAGCGGCGTTGGCCGGTGTGATCGGCGGGGCAGTTCTCGGCGCGAGCTTTCCGGTCGTCGTTGCTCAGGCGGCACCAGAGCGGTGGGCTTGGCCCGAGAAGAGGGCAGCGCGCGTGCTTCACCGCGATATGTGGCCGGCCGGCGAGCGACTGCTGGCTGTTGCTGACCCGCAGCGTTGGCAGGAGATGCAAACCGCGTGGCGGATCGTCGAGCACAACCGCGATGTGCTGGCTCGGTGTGTAACGGCAGCTCAGAAGGCCAAGGCGGGAAAGCGCTGCCTGATCAGCGTGGACTCCCTGACCGCGTCATGACGCGCATGTTCTCGCCATTGAATGGGATAGCACTCAGTGCTACATACTTGACATGACCGAGGCCAAGGAAGTCGCGCGGGTCTTCAAGACAGCTTGGTTCACCAAGGCGGCCAAGAAGGCGCTGATCAAGGACAGCGAGCTTTGCTCGGCGGTGGCGGCGGCCATGGCGGGCCAGGCCGATGATCTGGGTGGCGGGGTGTTCAAGAAGCGCCTCGACAAGAACCGTAGCCGCAGCATCATCCTGGCCAAAGGTCGAAGGTATTGGGTTTACGCCTATCTGTTCGCGAAGAAGGACAGGGCGAATATCGACGACGACGAATTGAAGGCCTTTCGCAAGCTAGCCGACCTCTACGCCGAAAAGACCGATGTGGAGATCGACAGGGAGCTACAGGCCAAGGTGATTGTGGAGATCTGTCATGACTAAGCGCAAGTTTAAGAGCGACGCCTTCGAGGCGATCCATGACAACGTCGCCGGGATGTACCGGGCCGGCACGATCGACAAGGCCACGATGCGCGACTTCGACGCCACGTGCCTCACCGTGCCGCCGATGATCGACCCCGCTCAGATCAAGCAGCTCCGCGAGAGCAACCACGTCAGCCAACCGGTCTTCGCCCGCTATCTCAACACCAGCGAAAGCACCGTGGAGAAGTGGGAGGCCGGCGCCAAGAAGCCCAGCGGGGTAGCGCTCAAACTGCTGGCGATCGTGCAGAAGCACGGCTTGCAGATACTGACCTAAGAGGCTTCACTTCAGGAGTGAGCCGATACGGTCTTTTCCAAGACGCGCAATTTTGGTGCCTGCTTGCCCTTGGCCCTAGGGCCAGAACAACATCTGCAGTGCGGCCAGAGCCAGAAGCACACTGACACCCGCCTCGAACAGGATCCTCGGTAGGCGATCGATGATGCGCTTGGCCACCCAAGTGCCCGCTAACATCGCTGCGCCCATCCCAAGCGCCAGCGGCCAGAATCTCGGCCCCAGGCGCAGTTGGTGTTGATAGATCATCGCCTTTGTCACGTGCATGCCGATCGCCGTGACCGCCTCGGTCGCCACATAGGCGGCCGGCGCAAGGTTCATCGACAGAAAGATCGCCGCGCCCAGCGGGCCGGCGCTGCCGACCAAACCGGACAGGAAGCCGACAACGGCGCCGCCCATCACCAGCAACGGCGGGCTTGGCTTGAGCCGGACTACGCTGGTCAACCTGGCCAGCACGAAGGTCAGGATCGCCGCGCCGACCAGGCGGATCGTCAGGTCGGCCGGAGCTCCGGTGAAACAGAAGGCCCCGAGGGCGGCGGCGGGGACGGCCGGCAGAAGGAAGGCTCCGGCCAGCCGCCAATTCACAGCCCTGACGCCAAAGCCGACCCGCGAGGCATTGCCCACCAACTGGGCGATCGTCAGCATCGGCACGGCCTGCTCGATCCCGACCGCCCGGGTCAGCAGCGGCAATAGCAGCAGCGCGCCGCCAAAGCCCGCCGCCCCAGACACCAGCGCCGCGAAGAACGCGCCCACCAGGAGGGCCAGGATCATCAGCATGGAGTCGACCCTAACCGACGGGTTTGGTGGAGACGGTCGGGGCGATCTCGCGGGCCTCGACCTCATCGGCGGCGATGCGCCAGTGTTCGAGGTGCTTGTAGATGATGACCTTGGTGCGCAGCAGATCGCCGTGCGTGCGGCAGAAGGTTTCCAATTGATCGCGAGGGCCGATCAGCTCGACGCACATGGTCAGGTCGGGATTGCCGATCTCGACCCCTTCGTCCTGGATGCGACCGTGGTTGCTGTAGCCATAGTGGGTGTGGTGGGCGACGGCGTTCATAATCCCGGCCGCCTTGGCCTGCTCCACCAGTTGGCGATAGAGCGGCTTGGCGTTGAAGAAGGTCTTCAGCCTGGCCTCGCGGGCGTTGTCGCGGGGCTTCATGTAGATGCGGATCATGCCGACCTCGTGGGTCGTGACGGTGTGCTTGAAGGTCATGAGAGGGCCTTTGTAGGACGTCAAAACTTGGAATTGTCGGGGACGCGACTTGGGCCGGACGGCGGCTCTGTACCCCGTGCTGACGTCGCGCCGCGCCATTGGCGGGCCTGACGCAGGGCGATGTCGGGCGGGAACTGGTCGCGATCGGTCTTGGCCACGCCAAGGCGCTGGGACAGGTAGATCCCCGAGTGGCCGCTGCAGAGGTAGGCGGTGAAACACGCCACGGCGATGTAGGCGGTGTGTTCGCCGCCGAAGAGTTCGACCCCCATGATCGTGCAGGCCAGCGGGGTGTTGGCCGCGCCGGCGAAGACCGCCACGAAGCCGAGCGCGGCGAACAGATCGGTCGGGGCGCCCAGCAGCCAGGACAGGGCGTTGCCCAGGGCCGCGCCGATGAAGAACAGCGGCGTGACCTCGCCGCCTTTGAAGCCCGCGCTCAGCGTGATGACCGTGAAGCCGATCTTCAGCAGCCAGCTCCAGTGATCGACGCGGTCAGGACTGAAGAAGCTGACGATGGTGGCGTCGGCCGGATTGGGCGACCAGACGCCCAGGCCGAGATACTCGCGAGTGCCTAGGGCGAAGACCAGGGCGATGAGAGCGACCCCGCCGATCACCGGGCGCAGCGGCCCATAGGGGACCAGGCGCTTGAACTGGGCGCTCAGGCGGTGCTGCGCTTCGGAAAACAACAGGCCGACCAGACCGAATGCGATGCCTGCCAGGGCGACCTTGGTCAGCAACATCGGATCGAGGCGGAAAGCTCCCGAGGCGGCGTGATAGTGGATGGCGTAGGCGGTGTGCTCGATCCCCCAGGCGTGGCAGGTCCAGTCGCCGACCAGGGCGGCGACCAGGCACGGGATCAGGGCCTCATAGCGCACCTGTCCGATGGTCAGCACTTCGAGGGCGAAGACCGCTCCAGCCACGGGCGTTCCAAACACAGCCCCGAACCCGGCGGCGATGCCGGCCATCAGTATGACGCGGGTCTCATCCGCATCGAGCCGGAACAGCTTGCCAAAGGCGCTGGCCAGACTGCCGCCCAGTTGGACGGCCGTGCCTTCGCGACCGGCCGAGCCGCCAAACAGATGGGTTACCACGGTCGAGACCAGGATCAGCGGAGCCATGCGCAGCGGCACGCCGCCGCCAGGCTCGTGGATCTGATCGACGATCAGGTTGTTGCCCCCTTCGGCCGGCTTGCCCACCCAATGATAGACGAGCCCGACCGCCAGGCCGGCGACGGGCAGGCCAAACAGCAGCCACGGATGGGCGAAGCGCGCCCGCGTGGCCTGGTCGAGCGCCCATAGGAAGAGCGCGCACAGCGAGCCAATGGCCGCCGCCGTCGGGGTGAGGATCAGCGCCCATTTGAGGCTGGTGGCCAGGTGCCCGAGCCGCGCGCGCGCGAAACGGCGCAGACCGGAGGCATTGATGCGGGTGGACAGGGGCGATGGTTCAGACACGATTCCTCTTTCTCGCGGCTGCCCGCGTCAAAGTAGGAATCATCGGCCCCTTCCCGAGGAGCGGTTCGGCATGACGCCAGGCGGAAATCCATCGCCAAGTTCGGCTTCTACGGGCGAGGCGGCGGCGGTGTCAACCCACGCCCAGCTGAGCCGCTTACGCCCTTTGACTAAGTGTCATTGATGCCGCCAGATCTTGAGCGCCGAAAGCAACAGGGTCGCGGCCAGCACCGGTAGTAGGATGCCGATGGGGACGACGCCCAGCAGTTGGCCGCCGAGAAAACTGCCAAGCACCGACCCGGCCGCCATGATCAGCACGAAGACCCGATTGCGGCCGAGTACGACGAAGCTGCTGTCTCGGCTGTAGCGCGCAAAGCCCACCAGCATAGTTGGCAGGCTAACGGCGAGAGACAGGCTGCCCGCCAGCTTCAGATCGACGCCGTACAGTAGGACTAAGGTTGGGATCAGCAGTTCGCCGCCGGCCACGCCCATCAGGGCCGCGACGACGCCGATGCCAAAACCCACGATCACGCCCAGGCCCGTCTGCAGCGTCCCTTGGGCCAAGGGATGCCCGGCCAAGGCGGGGTTGTGGGCGACAAGCAGGACGGCGGCGATGGTCGCCAGCATCACGGCGATCACCCGATAGAGGGTCTGGGACTTGAGCCGTGTGGCCCATCCCGCGCCAAGCCAGGCTCCCGCCAAACTGCCGGCCAGGAGATTGACGACAATGGTCCAGTGCGCGCCGATCGCTTCGAACGGCACGGTCCGGGCGCGAAAGGGCAGGGCCGACGCCACCACGACCAGGCTCATGGCCTTGTTGAGGATGACCGCCTCCAAGGCCCCGAACTGAAAGACCCCGATCAGCAGCGGCAGACGAAACTCCGCGCCGCCCAGGCCGATCAGGCCGCCCATTGCGCCGATCAGCGCGCCGCCCCCAAAGGCGCCCGCCTTGCGGCCGGCGCTCTCAGACTTCGCTGGGGCGACTTCCATGGTCATGGGGCGCTTCACGTCGGTCACGCGTCAACGAAATCGGCGTCTCGATCGGCCGCGTCGGGTTGGCAAGGCTCGCACAGGCGAAGGACCGTCATGCCCAGCACCGCCGAAGCGACAGAACCGATCAGCACGCCGATCTTGGTCTCGTCGATCAGCATGGGGTCGCCGAAAGCCAGATTGCCGATGAACAGGCTCATGGTGAAGCCGATGCCGCACAGCACCGCCACGCCATAGAGCTGGGCGACGGTAGCGTCCCGAGGCATGTCGGCCCAGCGCAAGCGAACGATGGCCATGGCCGTCAGGAAGATGCCCAGCTGCTTGCCGAAGAACAGGCCCAGCGCCACGCCGAGCGGCACCGGATCGAGGGCCGCCGCCGGCGAGATGCCGGCGAACGATAGGCCGGCATTCGCGAAGCCGAACAGCGGCACGATCAGGAAGGCGACGGGCTTGTGCAGGACGTGTTCGAGCCGGTGCAGCGGCGAGGTCGCATCGTCGGGACCAACGGGGCTCTTACGCAACGGGATCAGCATGGCCAGGGCGACGCCGGCCAGGGTGGCGTGGATGCCAGACTCCAAGACCAGCCACCACAACACTACCCCGCCCAGGAGGTAGGGCCACAGGACCATGACCCTCAGGCGATTGAGGACCAGCAGCGCGATCAACACGCCGCCGGCGGCGGCCAGGAACATCAGGTGTAGCTGGGCGGTATAGAAGAGCGCGATGATCACGATAGCGGCCAGATCGTCCATGATGGCGATGGCCGTCAGGAAGATCTTCAGCGAGCTGGGCACGCGCGGCCCCAGCAGCGCCAGGACGCCGAGCGCAAAGGCGATGTCGGTGGCCGACGGGATCGCCCAGCCGTCGCGGCTGGCGGGCGAGCCGGCGTTGAAGACTAGATAGATCAGGGCCGGCACGATGACCCCGGCCAGGGCCGCCACGCCTGGCAGGATCACCTTGGACGGCCGCGACAGCTGGCCGTCCAGGACCTCGCGTTTGATCTCCAGCCCGACCAGCAGGAAGAAGATCGCCATAAGGCCGTCGTTGATCCAATGCAGCGTGCTTTCCCGCAGATGAAACGGCCCGATCGCGAACCCAAACTCCGCCTTCAGCGCCGCGAAATAGCCTGCCGCTAAGGGCGAGTTGGCGACGACCAGGGCCAGGGCAGCCGCAGCCATCAGCACGTAGCCGCCCGACGCCTCGTGATGCAGGAAGGCGCGCAGGGCCGAGAGGGGACGGGCGCGATGGGCCACGGGCTTGGTCATGCGTGTTCCGCTTCGGCTGATCAGATCAGATCAGAGCTAGTGGGTAGCGCCCTGCGGCAGGTGTGTCTTGTCGTGTTGGCCGACACGACCGATCAGGGTGGTCGATGCTTCGTTCATGCCGACCAACTCCACCTCGGCACCTTGGCGACGATATCGGAACACCACCTTGTCCACCGCCGCCGCGCCGGTCAGATCCCACAGGTGCGCGTCGGTCATATCGATCTCCACGCGCTTGGGATGGCCGTGGTGTTCGAAGCTGGCGGCGAATAGGTCGGCCGAGGCGAAGAACAGTTGGCCGCTGACGCGATAGCGCAGGAGCCCGTCCTGGGGGGTTTCGATCTCGCTGACCACGATGGTCTTACCGACCTTGCGCATGAAGAAGATCGCCGAGAGGATAACGCCCAGCACCACGCCCTTGGAGAGGTCGTGGGTGGCAACGACGGCAGCCGTGGTGGCCACCATGACGATCGAAGACTGGACCGGCGTCGCGCGCAGCTTCAGGACCGAGCCCCAATCGAAGGTGCCGATCGAGACCATGATCATCACCGCCACCAAGGCGGCCATGGGGATCTTGGCCACCCAGTCTTGAAGCACGAGCATCAGGAAAAGCAGGAAAAGGCCCGCCCACAGGGTCGAGAGCCGGCCCCGAGCGCCGGAGGTGACGTTGATCATCGACTGGCCGATCATCGCGCAACCGGCCATGCCGCCAAACAGCGCCGAAGCGATATTGGCGATGCCCTGGCCGCGCGTTTCACGGTCCTTGTCGGAGGGGCTGTCGGTGATGTCGTCGATCAGGTTGGCGGTCAGCAGCGATTCCAGCAGGCCGACGAAAGCCAGGGTCGCCGAGATCGGCGCGATGATCCGAAGGGTCTCCCAGGTCAGGGGAACCATCGGCAGATGCAACGAGGGCAGGGTCCTGGGCATATGGCCCATGTCTCCCACGGTGCGCACATCCAGGCCGGTGAAGATGGCGAAGGCGCTGAGGACGATAATCGCCACCAATGCCGAAGGCACGGCCTTGGTGATGCGCGGCAGGCCGTAGATGATCGCCAGACCCGCGCCGACCATGGCGAAGGTCTGCCAGTTGGCGCCGATCAGCTGGGGCAGCTGGGCCAGGAAGATCAGGATGGCCAGCGAGTTGACGAAGCCGGTCATCACGCTCCTGGATACGAACTTGATGTAGCGGCCCAATTTCAGCAGGCCGACGATGATCTGGAAGACACCGCAAAGAAGCGAGGCGGCGAACAAATATTCCAGGCCATGGTCACGAACCAGGGTGACCATCAGCAACGCCATCGCGCCGGTGGCCGCCGAGATCATCGCGGGCCGTCCACCGACGAGGGAGATGGTCACGGCGATGACGAAGGAGGCGTAAAGGCCGACGGCCGGATCGACGCCGGCGATGATCGAGAACGCGATGGCCTCTGGGATCAAGGCCAAGGCCACGACGGTCCCCGCCAGCAGATCGCGGCGCGGATTGGCGAGCCATTGCTTACGCGCCGAAGCAAGCAGGGTCATGTGAACTTCAGTCTTCAGGTCGAGCGAACCGGCGCTTGGCGCTTCAAGTCCGCAGGGGTTTCCCGAGGGATCGGCGCCCGGGGTAGCCACCCGGTCTAGCCGGGGTCCTTAGTGGCCTGGCAGATGCCGCAAAACGCCGGCACAAGCAAGCGGCAGGCAAGCGCGGTTGCCTCGCCGCGATGACCCAGGTCGGCGCCAGGCTATCGAATCTCCGGATCCGCCAAGCGCGCGTGGAGGCAGGTCGCGCTCGATCCGCTTTAGCCTCAGCGGAGCGATCGACACGGCGGCGAAGACCGCAATGCCTCACTCAAAGGATGTCCATGGCTTTGAAAGGCAGGTGGCGCTATCGTTCTCCCATGGAGAGCGGGTCGCGGGCCAGAATCACTGGCTCTGCCTGGATGCGACGTTAGGCCGCGTGACGACTTGCCATGAGCCGCATCACGGCAAATTATTGCTCAGACTGGTTCGGCGTAAACATCTGGCCACCCCCAACCTGTCGGCTTTGCAGGATGCCAGGTGATAGGGCGCTGGCCGGGGCTGCTGCCCGACTATTGTAAAAGAGACTTATCCCAGCTCGCACCACTTTAACGCAGGCAGTGTCACTGAAGCGCGAGAAAAGTGAGGGGAAATCTGTGGGGGCACCTACCGGGCCGCCATCGATTCTTGAACGAAAATAGCTATTTAACTGAGGTCCTTGGTGGAGCCGAGGGGAATCGAACCCCTGACCTCCTCATTGCGAACGAGGCGCTCTACCATCTGAGCTACGGCCCCAAGGAAGCGCGGAGATACGTTGGGGCGGCGGCCTCGTCAAGCGCCCGGTTGGCCCTGATCGAGACCTTGGCTTGCCAGGGCGGCCAAGGCGCGGCAAGAAGCGATGGTAGTTGGACGGGAAGCTCATGGTCGCCTTTCTTGATTTCGTCTTTTTCATCGCCGGCGCCCTGCTGAGCCTGCTGTGGTGGGCGATCATCATCTCGGCCGTGCTGAGCTGGCTGGTGGCGTTCGACATCATCAACCTGCGCAACCGGGCGATCTATCAGATCAGCACCTTCCTCGACCGGGTCACCGATCCCGTGCTGGCGCCGTTCCGACGCATCATTCCGCCGCTGGGCGGCGTCGACATCAGCCCGATCATCGTGCTGCTGATCATCACCGGCGTGCGGGCCATCCTGCTGCCGGCCCTGCACCGCGGCCTGGTCGGCCTGGTCAGCGGCGGCGGCTACTACTAGGCCATGCGCCTGGCGGTCCGTCTCACCCCGCGCGGCGGGCGCGAGGCGATCGACGGCTGGGCGATCGACGGCGACGGCCGGCCCTATCTGAAGGTTCGCGTCGCCGCGCCGCCGGTCGAGGGCGCGGCCAACGCCGCGCTGCTGGTCCTGTTGGCCAAGGCCCTGGGCGTGCCAAAATCCTCGTTGTCGATCGCCTCGGGCGCCGGGGCCAGGCTGAAGCTGGTCGATGTCGGGGGCTGCGACCCGTTGTCGCTGGCCCGCGCGTTCGGGC
>Ga0101941_1000848_pt1 | contig 34758 bp, 32 predicted proteins | sample DewCreD2012metaG_3_FD_75242 | JGI IMG/M metagenome (GOLD analysis project Ga0101941, IMG submission 75242) | Hot spring sediment bacterial and archeal communities from British Columbia, Canada, to study Microbial Dark Matter (Phase II) - Dewar... ...
AGGGCGAGCTGCTCCTCGACCCGGCCCACCCGCTCCTCGGTCCGCCGCTGGGCCTCGGCGAGCAGGGCGAGCTGCTCCTCGACCCGGCCCACCCGCTCCTCGGTCCGCCGCTGGGCCTCGGCGAGCAGGGCGAGCTGCTCCTCGACCCGGCCCACCCGCTCCTCGGTCCGCCGCTGGGCCTCGGTCAGGGCTTCCAGGACGGTCTCGATGCGGGCGAACCTCGCCTCGGCGGCCTCCTCGAACGCCACGAGTGCCTCCTCGGTGCGCCGCTGGGCCCCGGCCAGGTCCTCGATCCGCAGGGCGAGGGTCCGCAGTTCCTCGTCCCGGAGGATGTCCCTGAGCCAGGCCCTGGCCGCCTCGTCCTTGGCGAGGGCGTCGAGGAAGGCTCTGAGCTGCTCTTCCGCCGTTGCCATCGGGCGAAGCGTAGCACCGGCGGGCGACGCTCCAGCGCCGAGGTCGCGGGCACGGGGCCCCGGCGGGAGGCCGTCGTCAACCGGTCGCGGCCCGTCCGAACCGGAGCGAGAGGCGGAGCGGTTCCGCGGGCGCGCCCTCCCACGCGACCCCACCATCCTCGGCCCGCGCCCCGGCCGGGAGGCCCGTCGCCGCCGTCCCCGGAGGGAGCGCGACCTCGACCCGCACCGACGTGGGGCGGAGCGCGGGCGCGGGGACGATGCCGAGGTCGAAGCGCCCCGGCGCGAACGACCCCGAGGGCATCGCGTAGCGGACCTCGAGCACTCGCCGTTCGCCGGGGAGGGTCTGGACGAGGGCCAGCAGCACCGGATGGCCGTCGAGGTTCCCGCGGAGGACCACCGGCGGCCGGCCGCCGTCGAGCCGCACCGAGGCCACCCGGGCGCCCTCGGGCAGGATCGCCATCGCGTACGCGGAGAAGCCCCCGACCGGCTCCCCCACCCCGTCCCCGAGGAGGATCGAGGGCGGGCCGTCGGGCGCCCCGTTCCGGAGGGCCGCCCGGAGCGTCACCTCCGCCGAGCCGTCGGCGCCGAGCTGGGCGCGGTAGGCGAGGCTCGGCTCCGCGAAGTACCCCGCCCGGCTCGCGCTCGCCCCCTGCCAGGAGACCATGAGGGGGTTCGCGGAGACCGCGGGGTCTCCCGCCGCGCCCATCCGCTCCACGAGCTCTTCTTCCCGCTCCCGCACGAGGTAGAGCTGGAGGTGGCGCGAGGCGGCGGCCTCGGCCAGGGCCGGGGCGAGCCGCTCGGGGTCGAGCTCCCGCGAGAGGAGGGCGTCGACCACCGGGGTCGCGATCGCCTCCTGCACCCGGTCGGAGTCCGGCTGGGGCAGGAGGAACGTCTCCCGCTCCAGCACGTCCACGGCATCGGCCGCCGCTCGGGACGGGCGGACCCGCGGCCCGAGCATCCGCGACGGCCGGTCCTCCCCGGCCCTCCTCTCCCGCTCCGCTCGGCTCCATCTCGGCCTCGGTGCCCCGTTGCGCGCGGGGGGTTTCCGGGGTGCGGTACCGCGCGACGAGCCGCGGGCCGACGAAGGGAGGTGGGTGTTGCCTCGGTCCATGATGCGTGCCGCCGGGGCGTGGATCCTGGCCGCTGCGCTGGCCGCGGGGCTCTCCGGGATCGCCGCGGCCCACGCCGCGACGTTCGACACGAGCCTCACGCTCCGTCGCTCCCCGACCGGCACGGTGGCCCCGGGGACCACCGTGGTGTTCAAGGGCAGGCTGCTGTCGGACAACGACCGGTGCGTCCGGAACTCGCGGATCCAGCTGATCCTCGTGGGGCAGGGCGTGGTCGCCAAGACGCGCACCGACGGCCGGGGGAGGTACTCGTTCGAGCAGGTGGTGAACGAGACCTCGCGCTGGCGGACCCGGTTCAAGGGGAAGGTGCTGACCGCCGAGCACCCGCACAACCACACCTGCGCGTCCTCGAGGTCGGACGTCGTCCGCGTGCGGGTCGCCTGAGCCGGCCGGGGCCCCCGAGGCTCGGGGTTTGAAGCCCCGGCGCCGGCGGCGGTACCGTGCCTGCATGCTGCGCACGCCGCTCTTCGACCGCCACGTCTCGCTGGGGGCGGTCATCACGGGGTTCGGCGGCTGGGAGATGCCGCTCCGCTACCCGGGGGGCACGGTGCAGGAGCACCTCGCCACCAGGAAGGACGCCGGGCTCTTCGACGTCTCGCACATGGGGCGGGTCCGGATCGGGGGCCCGGGCGCGCTCCGGTTCCTCCAGCACGTCCTCACGAACAACGCCGAGGCCCTCGACGGGCGGCCCATCGGCGCGCAGTACACGATGATCCCCGACGAGGGGGGCGGCGCGGTCGACGACGCCTACCTCTACCGGTTCACGCCCGGGGAGTACCTCCTCGTGGTGAACGCCGCGAACCGGGAGAAGGACCTGGCCCACCTCCGGGCCCACCTCGAGCGGTTCGAGGGCGTCGAGCTCGAGGACCTCACGTTCGAGCTGGGCATGCTCGCGCTCCAGGGGCCGCGCTCGCGGGCCATCCTCGAGGGGCTCTTGGAGGGCGGGCGCCTCCCCGAGCCCGTGCGGAACGCGGTGGGGACCGTCCGGCTGGCCGGCGCCGAGGTCCGGGTGGGCCGGACCGGCTACACCGGCGAGCCCATCGGCTTCGAGCTGTTCGTGCCCGCCGACGCCCTCGGCGCGGTCTGGGATCTCCTGGTGGCGCGGGGCGCCGTCCCCTGCGGGCTCGGGGCCCGCGACACGCTCCGGCTGGAGGCCGGGCTCCCCCTCTACGGCCACGAGCTCGGCCTCGACCCCGAGGGCCGCGACATCCCTCTCATGGCGGTGCCGATCGGGCGGTTCGCGGTGAGCTTCTCGCCGAGGAAGGGCGACTTCGTCGGCCGCGCCGCGCTCGAGCGGCAGGCCCGCGCGCTCGAGCGGATCGCCTACGGGGAGCCCGCCGGCCCCGATTTCCCCCGCCGGATCCGCCCGGTCGCCGTGACCGGCCGGGGGATCGCCCGCCAGGGCTGCGAGGTCTCGGTCGAGGGTCGTCCCGCGGGCTGGGTGACGAGCGGGACCATGGTCCCGTACTGGGTCTTCGAGGGCGAGGGGGAGACCTCCCACCCCGGGGAGCGCCACGAGATGCGGGCCATCTGCCTCGCCTACCTCGACAGCGACCTCGAGGACGAGCGGGAGGTCACGATCGACGTCCGGGGCAAGCCGGTCCCGGGGCTCGTGGTCCCCTACCACCTCCGCTCCGAGGCGCCGCCCTACGCCCGCCCCATCGTGGTGGGCCTCCGCCCGGAGGAGGAGCGGCCCGCCCCCGCCCGCTTCGAGGAGAAGGTCGCCTGGCTGCTCCGGGCCGCCGCGGACAACACCCGCTGGCGCCAGCGGGAGTGCATCAACCTGATCCCCTCGGAGATGACGACCTCGCCCATGGTCCGGCTGCTCCAGGTGATGGACCCCGCCTTCCGCTACGCCGAGCACCGAAGGCTCGAGGCCCTCTACGACCAGGAGGTCTTCTACTACCAGGGCACGCGGTTCATCGCCCGGGTCGAGGAGCTGCTCGCGGAGGAGATGAAGGCGTTCCTCTCCTGCCCCCAGGTCGAGCTCCGCCCGGTGAGCGGGCAGATGGCCAACGCCGCGGTGTTCAGCGCGATGGTGGACTGGCTGAACATGGCCGACCGCCGCCGGGAGCCGCGGCGGATCCGCTGCGTGATGAACCACCACATCGGCAAGGGCGGGCACCTCTCGGCCCAGCCGATGGGGGCGCTCAAGGACTTCGTGGCCCGCGACCCGCGCACCGAGCGCCCGGCGGTCGTGAACTTCCCGGTGCGCGAGGACGACCCCTTCGCCATCGACGTCCCGGCCGCCCTCGAGCTGGTCGCGGAGCACCGCCCGGAGCTGATCGTGTTCGGCAAGAGCATGGTGCTCTACCGCGAGCCGGTGGAGGAGTTCCGCCGGTTCTGCGACGAGCGGGGGATCGACGCGGTCCTGATGTACGATGCGGCCCACGTGCTCGGGCTCGTCGGCCCCCGCTTCCAGGAGCCGTTCGCGGAGGGCGCCGACCTCGTCACCGGCTCCACCCACAAGACCTACTACGGCACCCAGCGCGGGGTGATCGCCTCCCGCTTCGAGGAGCACGACGACCGGTTCCCGCTGTGGCGGGCGATCGAGTCCCGGGCGTTCCCGGGCTCGGTCTCCAACCACCACCTCGGGACGCTCCTCGGGCTCCTGATGGCGGCCTACGAGATGAACGCGTTCAAGGACGAGTACCAGCCGCGGGTGATCGCGAACGCGAAGGCCTTCGCCCGGGCCCTGGCCGAGCGGGGCCTCGAGGTCTGCGGGGACCCCGCGATCGGTTACACCGAGACCCACCAGGTCGTGGTGCGGGTCGGCTACGGCCGGGGCGCGGAGATGGCCCGCCGGCTCGAGGCCAACAACATCATCTGCAACTACCAGGCCCTCCCCGGCGAGGAGGGGTTCACCGCCGCCGGGGGCCTGCGGCTCGGGGTCTCGGAGATGACCCGGTTCGGGATGGAGGAGGGGGACTTCGCGGAGGTGGCCGACCTGATCGGGGCCGTGGTGCTCGAGGGGGCGGACGTCCGGGGGAAGGCGAGGGCGCTCCGCGAGCGGTTCCTCGAGCCCCGCTTCTGCTTCGACCCCGACCAGCACGCCCCCGCGATCGGGGAGCTGCTCGGGCTCCTCGGGGTGCCGTAGGGTGGCCGGGGTCGTCGCCGGGCGATCGCGATCGGTGCTCGCCCCGCGGCGGCGGGCCGAAGGACCCAGGGTGGCCGATCGGGGGATCGCCCGGAAGCTCGCCTCCGGGTCGACTCGTTCGCCCCGAGGTTCCGAGCGGGGGAGGTCCCGGGAGAGGGGGCCGGCATGAACGCCGAGGGAGAACCGCAGGGACCGATGGCGCAGCCGCCGATGTGGAGCCCCGAGCGGATCCGCGACGCCGTGTTCGCGACGGTCCGCCGCGGGTTCGACCCCGAGCAGGTCCGGAGCTACCTCGAGCGGGTGGCGGGCCGCGTCCGGGAGCTCGAGGAGCGGGTGAGGCAGCTCCAGGAGGCGCTCGGGAGCCGCGAGCGGGAGCTGGAGGCGGCCCGGCGTGAGGCCGCCGCGCGGCCGGCGGACCCCTTCGAGGCCGTCTCGGCCCGTGTGCGGGACATGCTCGCGGCCTTCGATCGCGAGGTCGAGGCCCGCCGGCGGGAGGCCGAGCAGGAGGCCGAGCGGGTCCTCTCCGCGGCCCGGACCGAGGCCGAGCGGCTCCTCCGCGAGGCGCGGGAGGAGGCGGAGCGGGCCGTCGCCGAGCTCACCTCGGCCCGGGAGTCCGCCCGCGCCAGGTTGCAGGAGCTGCGGGGCCGGGTCGCGGCGCTCTCTCGCGAGATGGACCGGGCGCTCTCGACGGCGCGCGAGGACCGGGTCGTGGTGGTGGAGGAGCGGGCGGAGGAGGTACCGCGGGCGGCGCCCCCGGAGCCCTGATCGCGGCCGGACGTCGGGGCGAGGACGGGCGGGGCGGGGCGCCCGTGTAGCATCGCTCCGCCGAACCGCAGGGGGGGTGAGCCGGGTGGCGATGGGCATCGTCGACGGAGCGCGGATCCGTTCCTGGCGTCTCCCCGCCGGCCTCGTCCTCGCCCTCTCCTACCTCGCCGGCGCCATCCCCTTCGCCCAGATCGCGGCGTGGCTCACGCGCCGGGTCGACCTGCGGCGGGTCGGTTCGGGGACGGTCTCGGGCAGCGCGCTCTACCGGGTGGCGGGGTTCGGGCCGGTCGCGGTGGCCGGGTCCCTCGACGTGGCCAAGGGCGCCGTGGGCCCCCTCCTCGCGGGGCGGGATCGCCCCGTGCTCGCCGCCCTCGCCGGTGGCGCCGCGGTGGCCGGGCACGACTGGTCGCCGTTCCTCGGCCTCGCCGGCGGCCGGGGGGTGGGGACCGCGATGGGGGCGCTGCTCGTGAACGCCCCCGCCGGGGTCGCGGTGCTCGGGGCCGGCCTCGCCGGGGGGCGGCTCGCCCGGCGGACCTCGTTCGGCTGCTTCCTCTCGTTCCTCGCGCTGGTGCCGGTCCTGGCCCGGGTCCACGGGCGGCGGGGCGCCCTGGCGGGGGCGGCGGTCCTCGCCCCCATCCTCCTCAAGCGGGTGGTGGGGAACGCCCCGCCCGCGGGCCCCGACCGCCTGCGCGTCTACCTCACCCGGCTCGTGCACGACCAGGACGAGCCGCCGGACCGGTGAGGAAGCTCCTCGCCAGGCGCGGGTTCCGGAACCTCCTGGTCGGGCAGACCGTGTCGGCGCTCGGTGACTGGATGGCGACGATCGCGCTCATGCTGCTGGTGCTCGAGCTCACTGGGTCGTCCGCCGCCGTCGGCGGGATGCTGGTCCTCCGGCTGCTCCCGGCGGCCGTGGCCGGGCCCCTCGCGACCCGGCTCGTCCGCCGGTGGAACCGGCGGCGGACGATGCTCGCCGCCGACCTGGTGCGGGCCGCCGCCGCGCTCCTCGTACCGCTCGTCCGGGAGGCGTGGTGGGTGTACCTGTGGGCGTTCGCGATCGAGGCCGCCTCGCTCGTGTTCCTCCCGGCCCGCGACGCCTCGATCCCCGACCTCGCGGGGGAGGAGGACCTGCCCCTCGCGAACGGGCTCCTCCTCGCCTCCTCCTACGGGATGATCCCGTTCGGGGCCGCGGCCTTCGGCGGCGCCGCCGCCCTCGCGGCGGCCCTCCCCGGCGGGATCGGCGCCGTCCTGGGGCGGGGCTACCTCCTCGTCTTCGCCGCCGACGCCCTCACGTTCCTCGTCTCGTTCGCGCTCCTGCGCCCCCTCCGGGAGCTGGACCGGCCGGCGGGGGCCCCGGGCCCGCCGGCGCTCCCGGGCGCGATGCCGGGCGGAGGGGCGGGGGTCGCCGAGCCGCTCCGGATCCCGCTGGTGCGGGCGGTCCTCCCGGCGGCGACGGCGGTGGCCCTGGGGCTCGGGACGCTGTTCTCGGTGGGGGTCGCGTTCGTGCGCCGGGTGCTCGGCGCGAGCGACGCCGGGTTCGGGGTGCTGATCGCGCTGTTCGGGGTGGGGGCGGTGGGGGGCCTCGTGGCGTCGCGGGGACCGGCCGCTCGGCGATCGTTCCAGCGGGGAGGGGACGCCCCCGACCTCGGAGCGGAGCCCGGGCTCGCCCAGGTCCGGCTCGCGGCGGTCGTCCAGGGGGCCACCGTGGCGGCGCTGAGCCTCTCGCCGGGCCTCGGGATCGCCTACCTCGGGGCGGTGGCCTTCGGCGCCTGCACCGCCCTGATCCTGGTCGGCGGGATGTCGCTCCTCCAGCTCCGGCTCGCGGGCGAGGAGCGGGTGGCGGCCTTCGCCGCCTTCCACGTGGCGATCCGGGTGGCGCTCTCGGCGGCCGCGGTCGGCGCTGGGCTCGCCGTCGACCTGGTCCGGGCGGTCCGGCTGCCGCTGCTCGGCCGCCTGGAGCCGGAGCGGGTGGTGCTGCTCGCCGCCGGGCTCGTGGCGGCCGCGGGGGCCCTCGCCGCGCGGGACCCCGGTCCCGAGGGGGGCGGGCGGTGGGCGTGGCGGTGATCACCGACGGGGCCGCGGCGCTGCCCCCGGGGCTCGCGGCCGAGGCCGGGGTGGTCGTGTTGCCGATGTGGCTCACGATCGGGGGGACCTCCTACCGCGAAGACCAGATCGCCCTGGAGGAGCTCGTGGCCCGGCTCGACGAGGGGGTCACGACCTCGGGCCCCTCGCCGGGCGAGTTCCGGGAGGCGATCGAGGCGAACCTCACCCCCGAGGGGGCCGTCGTCCTCACCGTGAGCCGGCGGGTGAGCGGGGTCCACGGCGCGGCGCTCCTCGCGACCCGGCCGTTCGGCCCCGCGGTCCGCGTGATCGACACGGGGACGGCCGCCGGGGGGCAGGGGCTGGTGGCGCTCGCGGCCGCCGCGGTGGCCCGGGCCGGGGGCTCGCTGGACGAGGTGGAGGCGGCGGCCCGGCGGGCGGCGGGCAGGGTGCGGCTCGTCGCTGCGCTCGAGCGCCTGGACCGGCTGGTCCGCGGGGGGCACGTCCCGGGCCTCGCCGCCTGGGCCGGGCGGACCCTCGGGCTGCGCCCGCTGGTGGAGCTCCGCGCGGGGCGGATCCGCCCGCTCCGTCCTGCGCGGAGCCAGGAGGCGGCGATCGAGCGGATGGTCGAGGCGTGCCTCGAGGGGGGCCGCGGGGGCGGGCGCCTCCACGCCGCCGCGATGCACGCGCTGGCGCCGGGGGCCGCGGAGCGGCTCCTGGTCCGACTCCGGGCGGCGGTCGAGCCGGCCACCGCCTACGTCGGCCCGTTCAGCTCCGTGATGGTGGCCCACACCGGACCGGGGCTGGTGGGGCTGGCCTGGTGGTGGGAGGAGGCGGAGGCGGGGGTCGAGGAACCGCTCGTGGGGGCCGCGGCCGCCGTCCCGGCCTGAGCGAGGACCCACCCCACCGCCTCCAGGACCGCCGGGCCCGCGCCACGGTGGAAGGCGTGCCCCATCCCCGGCACGAGGAACAGCCGGGCGCGGGGCACGGCGGCGGCGAGGAGCTCGGCCTCGGCGGCCGGCACGAACCGGTCGGCGGTCCCGTGGACCACGGCCATGGGCGCCCGGATCCGGGCCGCGAGCGCGGCGGGCGGCTCCGGGTCCTCCCACCGCCCAGACACCCGCACGTGGAGGAGCCGCCGGACCGCCAGGCGGCCGAGCCGTGTGCGGGTGAGGCCCCACGCCAGCGCCGTCCGGGGGTTCCGCGGGTACCGCCACCTGGCCGGGGAGCTCACCGAGACCACCCCGTCCAGGTGCGGGTCGTCCGCCGCGTAGCGGAGGACCGCGATCGCGCCCATCGAGGCCCCCACCGCGACCACCCGCTCGGCGTCGCGCCGGGCGTGGGCGACGGCGGCGGCGACGTCGTGCCGTTCGAGGTCCCCCAGGGTGCAGACCCCCTCGGAGCCCCCGTGACCGCGGGCGTCGTAGGCGAGGACCAGGTGGCCCGCCCCGCGCAGCGCCTCGGCCACGGCCACCAGGCCCGGGTCGTCCTTGGAGCCGGTGAAGCCGTGGGCCAGGACCACCGCGGTCCCCGCCGGGGCGGCCGGCTCCCACCACCGCGCCGCGAGCGCGACGCCGTCCGAGGTCTCGAGCCGCACCGGCCGACCGCTCATGTCTCCCGGGCCGCCCTCTCGGGGGCCGCCACCGACCCGTGCCGGAGCAGCATCCGGTGGAACCGGTCGGCGGAGAGCCCCACGCCCCCCTGGACGACGTGCGGGATCGCGCGGCGGGCCAGCGCCCGGAGGCGTGGGCGTCGGTACGGCTCCAGCACGGCTCCCCTCGACGCCGGCCGGACGGCCGGCGGTCCGATGGTACCGGACCGCGGGAAGCCCCGCGCTACCATCGCCCACGTGCCGGGGAACGAGCGCCTCACGGCGACGGACCTGCGCGCCGGGCTCCGCGCTTACCTCGATGCCCTCCGCGAGCGGCGGGAGGAGATCGACCGGCTGAACGTCTACCCCGTGCCCGACGCCGACACCGGGACCAACCTGGGCCTCACGGTCCGGTCGGTGGTGGAGGAGCTGGAGACGGCCGGCGAGGGCCCGGCGGCCACGGCCGAGGCGGTGGTCCGCGGGGCGCTCCGGGGGGCCCGGGGGATCTCAGGGGCCGTGCTCTCGCAGTTCCTCGGGACGCTGGCCCGCGCCCTGGCCGCGCCCGATGGGGTGGACGCGGAGGGGTTCGCCCGTGCGCTCTCGGAGGCGGCCCGGGCCGCGGCGGGGGCCGTCGTCCGTCCGGTCGAGGGGACGGTGCTCACCGTGGCCCGGGAGGCGGCCGAGGCGGCCGCCCGGGCCGCGCGGGCCGGCGCGGGCCTGGTGGCGGTGCTGGAGGAGGCCAGGGAGGCCGCCGCCCGCGCCCTGGCCCGCACCCCGGAGCTGCTCCCGGTCCTCCGCCGGGCGGGCGTGGTGGACGCGGGGGGCGCCGGGCTCCTCCTGCTGTTCGACGCCCTCCTGTCGGTGGTCGCCGGCCGCCCGATCCCGGCCGCCGCACCGGCCGCCGCGGCCCGTCCCGGTGAGGGGTGGGAGGCGGAGGAGGGGCCGCGGTACGAGGTGACCTGCCTGCTGCGGGCTCCCGAGGAGGTGGTGCCGGCGTTCCGGGAGGCCTGGAGCCGGGCGGGGGACTCGGCGGTCGTGGCGGGCGGGGGCGGGGTCTGGCGCTGCCATCTCCACACCGACGTCCCCGGCGAGGCCCTGGAGATCGCGGCGGGCTTCGGCCGCCCCGAGGACGTGCGGGTCACCGACCTCGTCCTCCAGGTCGCGGAGGCCTGGGAGCTCCCCCAGGAGGGCCCCGAAGCGGGGCGGGCGACGGCGGTGGTCGCGGTGGCGACCGGGGACGGGGTCCGCCGGCTCTTCCGCTCCCTGGGGGCGGAGGTCGTGACCGGGGTCGGCGCGCCGGCGCCCACCGCGGAGGAGCTCCTCGAGGCGGTCCGGGCCCTCGAGGCGGAGGGGGTGGTGCTCCTCCCCGGGGACGGGGCGGCGCGGGCCGCCGCTGAGGACGGCGCTCGCTCGGCCCCCGTCCCCGTCCGGATCGTGGCCTGCCGCGGGCTCGCCGAGCAGCTCGCCGCCCTCCGCGCCTACGACCCCGAGGCGCCCCTCGAGGAGAACGCCCGGGCCATGGAGGAGGCCCGGGCGGCGGTGCGCTCGGGCTGGGTCGAGCCCGTCGGGGGAGGGGACGGGCGGGCCTGGGAGGCCGTGACCGCGGACGGCGCCCGGGCCGAGGCACCGAGCGCCGTGGAGGCGGCCGCCGAGCTCCTCGGGATGCTCGTGGAGGAGGGGGGCGGGATCGCGACGATCCTGGAGGGCGAGGGGTCGAGCCCCGGGACCACCCGGCTGATCGTGGAGCTGCTCGCGCGCCGCTGGCCCGCCCTCGGGGTCCAGGTCCTCCACGGCGGCCAGCCGCGGCGGGCCTACGTGGTGGGGGTGGAATGACCGCGGAGCCGGTGGGCGCGCGTCGCGGCCCCGGGTCGAACCCCGCCTACGCGGAGAAGATGTCCTCGGAGGTGACCGCGAGGTCGGCGCCGTCCCGGACCCCCCTCGCGGGCGCGGACCGCGAAGCCGACGTCGTCCCTCACCCGCGGCAGCGCGGGCCTTGCGCAGATCATACCGGAAGGTCGGTGACATCCCATGTCACCGACATCTCATGTCATCGACCATTTGGGTCACCGACATCGTCCGTCACGACCCGGCCGACCTCCCGATGGGCTGCGCGCCCCTCCCTTCCGAGTTGTCGTCGAGCGTTCGGCGATATATCTTCGAAGGGTCGCCGAGCGGGGGTGAGGTCGGGATGAAGATGCATGGCGGTCGCGGGTGGCACGGGTGGCATGGGCCCTTCCCCTTCGGGGGACCCGGGTTCGGTCCCTGGAGGCTCCCCGGTCCCTGGGCGCGTGCGGGCCGGGGGGACGTCCGGGCGGCGATCCTGTTCCTGCTGGAGGAGCGGCCGATGCACGGCTACCAGATCATCCAGGAGCTCTCGGCGCGCAGCGGCGGGATGTGGCAGCCGAGCCCGGGCTCCGTGTACCCGACCCTCCAGCAGCTCGAGGACGAGGGGCTGGTGCGGGCCGAGGAGCGCGAGGGCCGGCGGGTGTTCACCCTCACCGACGAGGGGCGAGCCGAGGTCGCCCGCCGGAAGGACGAGGCCAGGCCCTGGGAGGTCCGGGCCGGTGCCGAGGTGGGCGCGGCCGTCGCCCGCATCCGGGAGGAGGGGTTCGCGCTGGCCGGGGCCGTGATGGAGGTGGTCCGGGCCAGGGACCCGAGGCTCGCGGAGCGGGCGGCGAAGGTCCTGGCCCTCGCCAGGAAGAGGATGTACCGGCTCCTCGCGGATGAGGAGACCGAGGAGACCGAGGAGGGGGCCGATGGCTCCTGACCGTCGGACGAGCCCTGCGCGCGACGCGGCCGGCGAGGAGGCCCGCCCGGACGACTGGGCGATCTCGGTCCGGGGCCTCGTGAAGCGCTACGGCGAGATCGAGGCCGTGGCCGGGGTCGACTTCGAGGTCCGTCGCGGCGAGCTGTTCGGGTTCCTCGGGCCCAACGGGGCCGGGAAGACCACGACGATCAACGTGCTGTGCACGCTGGTCCGCCCCACGGCGGGCGAGGCGCGTGTCGGTGGCTACGACGTCCGGACCCAGCGCGACGAGGTGCGGCGGACGATCGGGCTCGTCTTCCAGGACACGACGCTCGACGGCTACCTCACCGGCTGGCAGAACCTCCGGTTCCACGCGGAGCTGTACGGCGTGCCGCGGGCGGCGTTCGAGGAGCGGGCCCGGCGGCTGCTCGAGATGGTGGACCTCTGGGACCGGCGCCACGACCTGGTGCGGACCTACTCGGGGGGCATGATGCGCCGGCTCGAGATCGTGCGGGGGCTCCTCCACACCCCGGCCGTGCTGTTCCTCGACGAGCCGACGCTCGGGCTCGATCCCCAGACCCGGGCCTCGATCTGGGACCACGTCCGGGAGCTGCGCGAGCGGGAGGACGTCACGATCTTCTTCACCACCCACTACATGGACGAGGCCGAGGGCTGCGACCGGATCGCGATCATCGACCACGGCAGGATCGTCGCGCTCGATACGCCGGCGGCCCTCAAGGCGAGCGTGGGGAAGGACCGGGTGCAGATCACGACCGAGGACGACGCCCGGGCCATCGCCGCGCTCCGGGAACGGCTCGGGATCGAGGCCGGGGTCCACGACGGCGCGATCACGTTCTCCGTGGCGGAGGGCGAGCGGTTCGTGCCCCGGCTGTTCGCGGAGCTCGGCGTGCCGATCCGCTCGGTGTCGGTCGCGCGGCCGACCCTCGACGACGTGTTCCTCGCCTACACGGGGCGGACGATCCGGGACGCCGAGGCCGAGGACCCGATGCGGCGGATGGCCGCGGCGTGGCTCGGGAGGAGGAGGTGAGCGGGATGGAGGTGACCCGGGCCCGCGAGGTGGCGGTGGCCCGGCCGGGGGCGGCCGGGCTCGGACGGGAGCTGCGCGGGGTGCGGGTCGTGCTCCAGCGCGAGCTGATCCGCTTCTCCCAGGACCGGGCGCGGATCCTCTCGTCCTTGCTCCAGCCCCTCATGTTCCTGTTCATCCTGGGCACGGGGCTCTCGAGCCTGGTCCGCGGGGGCGGCGGCCTGCCCGAAGGGCTCTCGCTCCGGACGTTCTTCTACCCGGGCGTCCTCGCGATGTCGACGATGTTCACGGCCGTGTTCTCGGCGGGGACGCTCCTCTGGGACCGGGAGTTCGGGTTCCTGCGGGAGATGCTCGTGGCGCCCATCCGGCGGAGCAGCATCCTCGTGGGGAAGGCGGTGGGCGGGGCGGTCGTCGCCACGCTCCAGGGGCTGCTCGTGCTGGCCCTCGCCGGCCTCGTGGACGTGCCCTACCGGCCCGGGCTCCTCCTCGCGCTCGCCGGCGAGCTGTTCCTGCTCGCCTTCGCGCTCACCGCGATGGGGCTCGTGATCGCGGTCCGCCTGCGGGAGATGCAGACGTTCTTCGCCCTCACCCAGATGTTCCTGATGCCGATGTTCTTCCTCTCGGGGGCGCTCTACCCCTTGAACGGGCTCCCGACGTGGCTCCGCGTGCTCACCCGGGTGGATCCCCTCACCTACGTCGTGGACCCGATGCGGCGGGCGGTGTTCTCCGCCCTCGACCTCCCCGCGGGGGTGCGCGAGGCGGTCGCGGGCGGGGTGACCTGGGGGAGCCGGCGGGTGCCGACCGGCGTCGAGCTTGCGCTCGTCGCGGCCTTCGGCGTGGCGTTCCTCGTGGTGGCGGCGGTCCGCTTCGCGCGGACCGAGTAGGCCGCCTGGCATCCGGCCTCCCGAGCTCCGCCGCGGCCCGCGCGGCCACGATCTACCTCCCGGAGGAGCTGAAGGGGGCGGTGGAGCGCGAGGCCGCGCGCCGCGGGATCTCTGAGCCGCAGCTGATCCGCGAGGCGGTGGCGAAGGAGGTCGCACGGCCTCGGCCGAACGTCGGGTTCCTCGACGCGGAGCCCCTGGCGGAGCGGGTCGAGGAGCTCCTCACGGGGTTCGGCGAGCGGTGATCGTCGCCGACACGAGCGGCCTCCTCGCCCTCTTCAACCGCCGAGAGCCGACGCACGCTGCGGTGCGGGACGCCGTCGCGTCCGATCCCGACCCCCTCGTCGTCTCCCCGTACGTGGTGGCCGAGCTCGACCACCTCGTTGGCACGCGGCTCGGGGTCCAGGCCGAGACCGCGGTGCTGCAGGAGCTCGCCTCGGGCGCCTACCACCTCGACCACCTGGGGGCGGCGGACCTGGAACGGGCCGCGCAGCTCGTCGAGCGGTACGCGGACCTCGGGATCGGCGTCACGGACGCCTCGATCGTGGTGCTCGCCGCCCGCCACCGCACACGGAGCGTCCTCACCCTGGACCGTCGGCGCTTCGGCGTCCTGCGCCCGCTCGACGGCGGCCGGTTCCGGATCGTGCCCTGAGCGCGGCCGCGAGGAGAGCTTCGGCGGGCCGACGCGCTGGCCGCGATCCGCCGCCCGTACCTCGACTCCTCGGGCCGTCGGGAGGCGGGCGGCGAGCGGCCTACGTCGTGGTACACGTGGACCTCGCCGCGCTCCTCGGGGATCCTTCCCGGCGGGCCGAGTTGGGGAACGTGGGCCGGCGGACCCCCGTGGTTCCCCCGGCGCTCCGGCGGGCCTTCGTGGCCCTGGACGGCGGTCCTCGTTCCTCAGCGCCGACGGCGAGCCGGTGGGGCTCCCGCCGTGGCGGACGCCGGGCCCGTCCCCGATGCGACGGCCCCGAGTGGATCACGGGGCGCGCGCGAACGCGGAGCTTCGGTTGACACCGGGCCGCTCAGGCCCCAACATGGGGAACCGACCATGGCCAGGAACGAGAGGATCTCGTCCGGGAAGCGGGCCCTCGTACTTATCACCTAGGCGCGGGCAGGGCCAGCGCGCCCTGTTCCGCGCCGGAGACCCCTCGCCGCGCGAGGGGTTTTTTGCACCCCTCGTGGGCCGGGGGCGATGGGTCCGGGGACGACCTCCGGCGGGGGCCGGGAGGAGATGAGGACGATGCGGTACGAGTTCGAGCGGGAGGGCAGGACGGTCGGGTCGGCCCTGTGGGAGGGGCCGGGCCAGGTCACCGTCGAGGCCGCCGACGAGGCCACGAGGGCCAGGCTGGAGCGGTTCTTCCGCTCCGAGGTGGCCTACATGTCCGGGGGGTTCGGCGTGGACGACCACGACGAGGCGCTCTCGGTCCGACGCCGCGACTGGACCCCCTGGGAGTTCGAGCGGGCCTGCCGGCACCTGGCCCTGCGGTTGGGGGCGCGAGCCCGGCGGGTCGCCACCGGTCCGGTCGAGGGACGCCCGGAGGAGGTCACGGCGAGGTGAAGGTCACGGGGGCGCAGGCGCTGTTCAAGGCCCTCGAGGGGGAGGGCGTCGAGGTCATCTTCGGGATCCCCGGCGGGGCCATCCTCCCCGCCTACGACCCCCTCCTGGACTCGGGGATCCGGCACATCCTCTGCCGGCACGAACAGGGGGCGGGGCACGCGGCCGAGGGGTACGCCCACGCCACCGGGAGGGTCGGCGTGTGCATGGCCACCTCGGGGCCGGGGGGCTGCAACCTGGTCACGGCCCTGGCCGACGCGAAGATGGACTCGGTCCCGGTGGTCGCCATCACCGGGCAGGTCCCCACGCCGGTCGTCGGCAACGACGCCTTCCAGGAGGCCGACATCACCGGCATCACGATGCCGATCACCAAGCACAACTACCTGGTCCGCTCGGCCGAGGACATCCCCCGGGTGATCCGGGAGGCCTTCCACATCGCGAGCACGGGGCGGCCGGGCCCGGTCCTCGTGGACATCCCCAAGGACGTCCTCCTCCAGGAGTTCGCCTGGTACTGGCCCGAGCAGGTCGATATCCCCGGCTACAAGCCGACCACCAAGGCGAACGTCCGCCAGGTGAAGGAGGCGGTGAAACTGATCCTCGCCTCCGAGCGGCCGGTCCTCTACGTGGGCGGCGGGGTGCTGAAGGCCGACGCGACCAAGGAGCTCTTCCGCCTCGCCACGGTCGGGCGGCTCCCGGTGGTCACGACCCTCATGGCCCGCGGCGCGTTCCCCGACTCCCACGAGCTGTGCCTGGGGATGCCCGGGATGCACGGGAACTACACCGCGGTGACCGCGATGCAGAAGGCGGACCTGCTGGTCGCCCTCGGCGCGCGCTTCGACGACCGGGTGACGGGGAACCTGGCCACGTTCGCGCCCCAGGCGAAGGTGATCCACGTCGACATCGACCCCGCGGAGATCGGCAAGAACCGCCGGGCCGACGTGCCGATCGTGGGCGACGCGAAGGACGCCGTCGCGAAGCTCGCCGCGGAGCTCGAACGCCAGCAGGCGGAGCGGGGGGGGCCGCCCGACCGGGAGCCGTGGCTGCGGCAGCTCCGCGGATGGCAGGAGCGCTACCCCCTCCGCTACACGCAGCCGGCCGACGGCCCGCTCAAGCCGCAGTTCGCGATCGAGCGGCTCCGCGAGCTCACCAGGGGCGAGGCGGTCGTGGTGGCCGGGGTCGGCCAGCACCAGATGTGGGCCTCGCAGTTCTGGCGGTTCGACCGGCCCCGGACCTGGATCAACTCAGGCGGCCTGGGGACGATGGGCTTCGCCGTCCCCGCCGCGCTCGGCGCGAAGGTCGGCCGCCCGGAGGAGCGGGTGCTCGCGATCGACGGCGACGGGTGCTTCCAGATGACCGCCCAGGAGCTGGCCACCTCGACCACCGAGCGCATCCCGGTGATCGTGGCGATCATCAACAACGCCTACCTCGGGATGGTCCGCCAGTGGCAGCAGCTCTTCTACAACGAGCGGTACTCCCAGGTCTACCTCTCGCACGACGTGCCGGATTACGTGAAGCTCGCCGAGGCCTACGGCGCGGTCGGGCTCCGGGCCGAGCACCCCGACGAGGTCGACGCGGTGATCGAGAAGGCCCTCTCGGTCACCGACCGGAGCGTCGTGATCGACTTCCGCTGCGACCCCGCCGAGATGTGCTTCCCGATGGTGCCGGCCGGCGCGTCCAACGACGACATCATCCTCGGCCCGGAGTTCGCGAAGCCGGCGGAGGACCCCGCGGAGGCCCCGATCGCATGAGCGCGGACCGGGTCGGCGCGGGCCGGTTCGCCGGGGGTGGGCCCCGATGAGCCTCCACACGCTCTCGGTCCTGGTGGAGGACAAGCCCGGGGTCCTCACCCGGGTGGCCGGGCTGTTCGCCGCCCGGGGGTTCAACATCGACTCCCTCGCGGTGGGCCCCACCCACGAGCCGGGCTTGTCGCGGATGACGATCGTGGTGAACGTGGATCGGAAGCCGCTCGAGCAGGTCACGAAGCAGCTCAACAAGCTGATCAACGTGATCAAGGTCCTCGAGCACGAGCCCGGGGAGGCGGTGGAGCGCGAGCTGATGCTGGTGAAGGTGCGGGCCGAGGGCGACGCCCGGGCTCGGGTGATCGAGATCGCCGAGATCTTCCGGGCCCGGATCCTCGACGTGACCCACCGCACGCTCACGATCGAGGCCACCGGGGCTCCGGACAAGCTCGAGGCCCTCCGGGAGCTGCTCGGGGACTTCGGGATCGTGGAACTCGCCCGGACCGGGCGGGTGGCCCTGGCCCGCGGGGAGCGGAGCATCCGGGAGCGGGGCCTCCGCGCGGTGCGGCAGGCGAAGGGGGCGTGAGGCCCGGATGGGGAGGGATCCGATGGCGACGATCTACCGCGAGAGGGACGCGGACCGCTCCGCCCTCGAGGGCCAGCGGATCGCGGTGCTCGGGTTCGGGAGCCAGGGGCACGCCCACGCCCTGAACCTCAAGGACTCGGGCTTCGACGTGCGCGTGGGGCTCCGGGAGGGGTCGCGGTCGTGGCGGACGGCCGAGGAGGCCGGGCTCCGGGTGGTGCCCACCGCCGAGGCGGCCGCCGAGGGGGACGTGGTGATGGTGCTCCTCCCCGACACCGCCCAGCCCGCGGTCTACGAGCGCGACGTGGGGCCGAACCTGGAGCCGGGGAACATGCTGATGTTCGCCCACGGGTTCAACGTCCACTTCGGCCGGATCCGCCCCCCCGAGGGGGTGGACGTCACCATGATCGCCCCCAAGGGCCCCGGGCACCTGGTCCGGCGGACCTACCAGGAGGGGATCGGCACCCCGGCCCTGGTCGCCGTCCACCACGACGCGACCGGGAAGGCCCTGGACCGGGCCCTGGCCTACGCGGCGGGGATCGGCTGCGCCCGGGCCGGCGTGATCCGGACCACGTTCCAGGAGGAGACCGAGACCGACCTGTTCGGCGAGCAGACCGTGCTCTGCGGCGGGGTCTCCCACCTGATCCTCGCGGGGTTCGAGACCCTCGTGGAGGCCGGCTACCAGCCCGAGGTGGCGTACTTCGAGTGCCTCCACGAGCTGAAGCTGATCGTGGACCTGATCTACGAGGGCGGGCTCTCGTGGATGCGGTACTCGATCTCGGACACGGCCGAGTACGGCGACTACACCCGGGGCCCGCGGGTGATCGACGAGGAGGTGCGGCGGGAGATGCGGCGGATCCTGGACGAGATCCGCGACGGGAGCTTCGCGCAGGAGTGGGTCGGGGAGGCCGAGGCCGGCTTCCCCAACTTCCTCGCCATGCGGGCGGCGGCCCGCGCCCACCGGATCGAGGAGGTTGGGAGGGAGCTGCGGCGGATGATGCCCTGGCTCCGGTCGGAGGAGAAGGTGGTCCCCGATGCCTGACGACGTAGTACGGATCTTCGACACCACCCTGCGCGACGGGGAGCAGGCCCCGGGCATCGCCCTCACCAAGGCCGAGAAGGTCGAGATCGCCGAGCAGCTCGCGCGGCTCGGCGTCGACGTCCTCGAGGCCGGGTTCCCGATCAGCTCGGAGGGGGAGTTCGAGGCGGTCCGCGAGATCGCGACGAGCGTCCGCGGGCCGGTGATCGCGGCCCTGGCCCGGGTCACGCCGGGGGACATCGAGCGGGCCGCTGAAGCCCTCAAGGGCGCGGAACGGTTCCGGATCCACACGTTCGTCTCGACCTCCGAGGTCCACATGCGGGACATGCTCCGGATGAGCCCGAACCAGGTGCTCGAAGCGACCCGGGAGGCGGTCCGGAAGGCCCGGAGCTACACCGACGACGTCGAGTTCTCGGCGCAGGACGCCACCCGGAGCGACCCCGCGTTCCTGCTCGAGGTGTTCCGGGTCGCCGTCGAGGAGGGCGCCACCACGATCAACGTCCCCGACACCGTGGGCTACGCCATGCCCCACGAGTTCGGCGAGCTGGTCCGGACGGTCCGCGAGGCCCTCCCCGACCACGTCGTGGTCTCCACCCACTGCCACAACGACCTCGGGCTCGCCGTGGCCAACTCCCTCGCCGGGATCGTGAACGGCGCCCGGCAGGTCGAGGTCGCGGTGAACGGGATCGGGGAGCGGGCCGGGAACTGCTCGCTCGAGGAGGTGGCGATGATCGTCCGCACCCGCGGCCAGGCCCTCGGCGTCCGCCACGGGCTGAACCTCCGGGAGATCATGCGGACCTCGCGCCTGGTCTCGATGCTCACCGGCTACCCGGTCCAGCCGAACAAGGCCGTGGTGGGCTCGTCGGCCTTCGCCCACGAGAGCGGGATCCATCAGCACGGGGTGCTCTCGAACCGGGCCACGTACGAGATCATGGACCCCCTCGAGATCGGCCTGGAGGGCAACCGGCTGGTGCTCGGGAAGCACTCCGGGCGCCACGCGTTCGCCGACGCCCTCGCCAAGCTGGGCTACCAGCTCGACCCCGACCACCTGAACCGGGCCTTCGCGCGGTTCAAGGAGCTCGCCGACCGGAAGATCCAGCTCACCGACCAGGACCTGGAGGCCATCGTCTCCGAGGAGCTCGGGACCTCCGAGGCGGACGAGCTGGTCCTCGAGTCGCTCCAGGTCGCGGGCGGCACCCACCTCTCGCCGACCGCCACGGTCCGCCTCCGCCGGGGCGAGGAGGTGATCGAGGAGTCGGCGATGGGCGACGGGATGATCGACGCGGCCTGCGGGGCGATCCAGCGGGCGGCGGGCGTCGAGGCCCGGTTGGTCTCGTTCAACGTCTCGGCCGTGACCTCCGGCTCCGACGCGCTCGGCGACGTCGTGGTCCAGCTCGACGTGGAGGGCCGCCGGGTCACCGGGCGAGGCGTCTCGGTGGACGTGGTCGAGGCCAGCGCCCGCGCCTACCTGGCCGCGATCAACCGGGCCCTCCGGGCGACGGGCGAGCGGGCCGGCGAGGGCGCCGAGGTCACGCCCTGAGGGGGCCGGGGTGGGGCGGTCGTACCGGATCGGCGTGATCCCCGGGGACGGGACCGGCCCCGAGGTGATCCGCGAGGGCCTCAAGGTCCTCGGGGCCGTCCGGGAGGGGTTCGACGTCGAGCTCGTCCACTACGACCTGGGCGGGGAGCGGTACCTCCGCACCGGCGAGGTCCTCCCCGACGCGGTGCTCGAGGAGCTCCGGGGGCTCGACGCGATCTACCTCGGGGCCGTCGGGCACCCCGACGTCCCCCCCGGCGTGCTCGAGCGCGGGCTGCTCCTGCGGATCCGGTTCGAGCTCGACCAGTACGTGAACCTCCGGCCGATCCGCCGCTACCCCGGGGTGCAGACCCTCGTCCCCCACCACCAGCCGGAGGACGTGGACATGGTGGTGGTCCGGGAGAACTCCGAGGGCCTCTACACCGGGGCCGGCGGCTTCCACCGCAAGGGGACGCCCTTCGAGGTCGCGATCCAGGAGAGCGTGAACACCCGCCACGGCGTGGAGCGGATCGTGCGGTTCGCCTTCGAGCAGGCCCGCCGCCGCCGCCACCACCTCACGCTCGTCCACAAGACCAACGTGCTCACCTGCGCCGGCGACCTGTACCAGCGGGTCGTGGACGAGGTGGCTCGGGACTACCCCGACGTCGAGACCGCCTACTGCCACGTCGACGCGGCCTGCGTGTACCTCGTGGAGAGCCCGCGGCGGTTCGACGTGATCGTCACCGACAACATGTTCGGGGACATCATCACGGACCTCGGGGCGGTGATCCAGGGCGGGATGGGCATCGCCGCGGGCGGGAACATCAACCCCCAGGGCGTCTCGATGTTCGAGCCGATCGGCGGGACGGCCCCGGACCACGCGGGCAAGGGGACGATCAACCCGCTCGCCGCGATCGGCGCGCTCGGGATGCTCCTCGAGCAGCTCGGCGAGGCCGAGGCGGCCCGGCGCGTGGAGGCCGGGATCCGGTTCGCGTGCTCGAAGATGGCCTCGATGCGGGCGGGCGAGATGGGCTACACGACCTCCGAGGTCGGGGACCTCGTGGTGGAGGGGGCGACGTCGTGAGCGCGGGGCGGGGCGGGCTCTGGGGCGCGGGGCCGGTGGGCGCCGACCACGGGTTCGACGTCGAGCTGTACGACACGACGCTCCGGGACGGCGCCCAGCGGGCCGGCCTCTCCTACACGATCGAGGACCGCCTGCGGATCCTCCGCAAGCTGGACCAGATCGGGTTCCCCTACGTGGAGGGCGGCTGGCCCGGCGCGAACCCCCGGGACACGGAGTTCTTCAAGCTCGCGACCGAGGAGGACCTGGAGCACAGCACGCTCACGGCCTTCGGGATGACCCGGAGGGCCGGGGAACGGGCCGAGGAGAGCCAGGTCCTCCGCGACCTCCTCGACGCCGGCACGGAGGTCGTCTGCCTGGTCGGGAAGTCCTGGGACCTCCACGTGCGGGAGGCGCTCCGGACCACGCTCGAGGAGGGCGTGGCGATGGTGCGGGACTCGATCGCGTTCCTCCGCGCCGAGGGGCGGCGGGTGTTCTTCGACGCCGAGCACTTCTTCGACGGGTTCCGCGAGAACCCGGCCTTCGCCCTCGCGGTGCTCGACGCCGCCCAGGAGGCCGGGGCCGAGCGGCTCGTGCTCTGCGACACGAACGGCGGCTCGCTCCCCTCCGACATCGCGCGGGTCGTGGACGAGGTCCGGGGGCGGGTCTCGGTGCCCCTCGGGATCCACGTCCACAACGACACCGGCTGCGCCGTCGCCAACTCCCTCGTGGCGGTGGAGCACGGGGTGTTCCAGGTCCAGGGCACCGTGAACGGCTACGGCGAGCGGACGGGGAACGCGGACCTCGTGCCGATCGCCGCGAACCTCGCGCTCAAGATGGGGAAGCGGGTCCTCCCCGACGGATCGATCGAGCGGCTCACCGAGCTCGCCCACTACGTAGCCGAGGTGGCCAACGTCCAGCCCGACTCGCACCAGCCCTACGCGGGCCGGTACGCGTTCACCCACAAGGCCGGGCTGCACACGAGCGGGATGGCCCGGACCCCCCGGGCCTACGAGCACGTCCCGCCGGCCGCGGTGGGGAACCGGCGGGGGATCGTCGCGAGCGACCTGGGGGGCGCCGCGACGCTCCGGATGAAGGCCCGGGAGTTCGGGATCGACCTCCCCGAGGAGCGGATCCCCCCGCTGCTCCGCGAGCTCAAGGCGCGGGAGGCCCGGGGGTACACGTTCGAGGTGGCCGACGCCTCGCTCGAGCTGCTGATGCGGCGCCACGACGGGTGGCGCCAGCCGTTCTTCGAGGTCGAGAGCTACCGGGTCCACGTCGAGCACCGCAACGGCGACCCCGAGCCCCTCGCCGAGGCCACGGTGAAGGTCGTGGCGAACGGGCGGCGGCACATCGAGTCCGCCGAGGGGCACGGCCCGGTGGGGGCCCTCGACAACGCCCTCCGCAAGGCGCTCCGGAACGAGTACCCCGAGCTCGACCACATGACGCTCGAGGACTACCGGGTCCGGGTCCTCGAGGAGAACCTGGGGACCGGGGCCGTGGTCCGCGTGCTGATCGACACCTCCGACGGGGAGAAGGAGTGGACCACGGTGGGGGTCTCGGACAACATCATCGCGGCCTCGTGGGAGGCGCTCACCGATGCCTACCTCTACGGGCTCCTCCACCCGCGCGAGGACCGGGGTGAGCCGGCCGTCGGGACGGCCTGAGCGGTCCGGGGCACGTCCGTCGGGAGGGCGGGCCGCGCCAGCCATCCGGATCCGGGAGGGGACGGCGGCCGACGCGCGAGCCTGCGCCGAGGTCCACGTCGAGGGGTGGCGCTGGGCCTACCGGGGGCTCCTGCCCGACGACTACCTCGACCGGCTCTCGGTGGTGGACCGCGAGCGGATGTGGCGGGAGGGCTTCGCCGAGCCCGGCGAGCGGGTGGCGTGGGTCGCGGAGCGCGAGGGACGCGTGGTGGGGTTCTGCGTGACCGGCCCCTCGGAGGACGCCGACGCCGACCGCGCGACCGCCGAGGTCTACGCGATCTACCTCCGGCCGGAGGTCGTGGGGACCGGCGTGGGGCGGGCGCTCCTCGAGCACGCCACGGCGGACCTCCGCCGGCGGGGGTTCCGCCGGGCGACGCTCTGGGTGCTCGAGGCGAACGAGCGGGCCCGGCGGTTCTACGAGCGGGCGGGCTGGCGGCCGGACGGCGCGGTGAACGAGGAGCGGTTCGACGGCGCGAACCTCCCCACGGTCCGCTACCGCGTGGAGCTGTAGCGGGGGACGGTCGGACCCGCCGCGTCGCCCCCCTCGGGTCGCGCGGGCGGCCCTCCTCGGCCGGACCGCTACGATCGCCGGCGTGCGAGCGCATCTCGTCCGAGGGCTCGGCGAGGCGGTCCGGGGCCTCCCCCGGCCGAGGCCCGGGCGGCCGGGGGATGCGGGCTGGTTCGGCCCGGGGTCCCTGGCGTGGCGGATCAACGCGGAGACCGTGCTGCTGCTGGGCGGCGGGCGGGCGCTCCTCATGCAGGTGGCGCACCCCCTCGTGGCCGCCGGCGTCGCGGACCACAGCGACTTCACCCGGGAGCCGTTCGAGCGGCTGTGGCGGACGGTGGACGCCGCGCTCACCGTGGTGTTCGGGGACTCGGAGCAGGCCGCGGCGGCCGTGGAGCGGGTGACCGCGATCCACCGGGGCGTGCGGGGGGAGCGTGGCGGGCGGGCCTACTCGGCGCTCGAGCCCGAGCTCCTGCTCTGGGTCCACGCCACGCTCGTCGACTCCTCCGTCGCCGCCTACGAGCGGTTCGTCGGGCCGCTCCGGCCCGAGGAGCTCGAGCGCTACTACCTCGAGATGCAGCGGATGGGGACGGCCTTCGGGATCCCGCCCGAGCTCCACCCGCCGACGTACCGCGACTTCAGGGCCTACCTCGACGGGGCCGTCGCGGCCCTCGAGATCGGGGAGGAGTCGCGGCGGGTGGCGCGGCAGGTCCTCTCGCCACCGGCACCGCTCGTCCTGCTGCCGCTCGGGCTCCTCTCCGGCCTCCTCTCCGTGGGGCTCCTCCCGGCCCGGATCCGTCGCGACCTCGGGCTCCGGTGGGGCCCCGGCGCGGCCCGGGCCTTCGAGGCGGCGTCGGCGGGGATCCGTCGCGCCGTGCCGCTGCTCCCGGACCGCGTGCGCCGCTGGCCCCACGCCCGGGAGGCGGAGCGGCGGATCGCGGCCCGGCCAGCGGCCTGACCGTCGGTCCGCGGCCGGGCCGACCTCCGGAGGCCCGGCGGGGGACGGACGGCTCGCTCAGCCGCGCACGACCTCGGCCAGCTCGACGAGCCGGACGTTCCCGCGCCGCCGGGCCTCCTCCCGCAGGCGCGGGGGGGTGAAGCCGTCGCGCACGGGGTCGCAGGAGCGTCCGTCTACGCGACCTCGACCTCCATGCCGCGACCCGTGCCGCGGGCCTCGGCCAGCACCAGGGCGGCGGCCGCGGCGTCCTCGACCGCGTTCCCCACCGACTTGTAGAGCGTGATCTGCCCGGGCGAGGTCCTCCCGGGCTTCGCCCCCATCACCAGCTCGCCGAGCTCCGCGTGGACGTGGTCCGGCCCGATCAGCCCGTCGCGGATGGGCCAGAGGAGGTCGTTCGAGCCGGCCGGGGGCGGCGCGAGCGCCGCCTCCCGCGACTCCACGACGACCACCGCGTCCCGGACGGTTTCCCCGTCCACCTCCCGCCCCGCGGTGTTGAACCCGACCGAGGTGACGTGGGCCCCGTCCCGGAGCCAGGCCCGCCGGACCACCGGCTCGGGGGAGTGGGTGCAGGCGCACACCACGTCCGCCCTCCGCACCGCCTCCTCGAACGAGCCGGCCTCCGCCGGGATCCCGAGCTCCGCCCCGAGCGCGCGCGCGAGCGCCTCGGCCTTCCCCGGGTCGCGCCCCGCCACCACCACCCGCTCGAACCGACGGACCCGGGGGACGAGCCGGCCGTGGGCCCGGGCCTGGACGCCGGTGCCGAGGATCGCCAGGACCCGGACGTCCTCCGGGGCGAGCAGCCGCGTCGCCAGGGCCGAGCAGGCGGCGGTCCGGAGCTCGGTGATCGCGGTCCCGTCGAGGAGCGCGACCGGGGCGCCGTCGGCGGGGTCGAAGCAGGCGATCACGGCCTGGTGCGTCGGCCGGTGGGTGTTCCCGGGGAACAGGGAGACCAGCTTCGTCGTGAGCGCCCCCGCCGAGGGGAGGAACGCGGGCATCGCGAGGAGCGTCCCGGGCGCGCCCGGGACCTCGGCCGCCACCCGGTTCGGGACCGACGCCCGGCCCGCGGAGAGGTCCGCCATCGCCGCGGCCAGCGCGTCGATCAGCCGGTCCGGGTCGAGGAGCGCCTCGACCTCAGCCCTGGACAGGACGAGCACCGCCCACCCCCTCGGCTCCCGTGGCCGCCCGCATGATAGGGGCGGACCGGGGGCGCTCGAACCTCCCGAGGAGCGCGACGATCCCGGCCAGCACGAGGCCGGGGGCGAGGAGCCAGAGCGGCCGCTCGAGCCACCACCGGGCGGTGCTCCCCTGCTCCCTCCCGAACCCGAGCGGCCAGAGGGCGAGCAGCGCGATTAGGTAGGCGGTCATGTGCCACAGGAACAGCGTCATGATCACGCCGTTCACGAAGATCGTCGCCTTCCACGGGCCCGGCCTCTCGAGCCAGCGTGAGACCCGCTGCCGGACCAGCACCGCCACGCCGATCGTCCAGATCCCGACCGCCGCGTAACAGACCGTCGGCGGGTAGGCGTTCGAGATCGGCTCGACCTCGGTCCCGAGCAGGCTCCGCGGGTAGTGCCCGACCCCGGGGAACCACCGGAACCGCGCCTCGCCCCCGAGGAGCTCGAACGTCCAGGGGTTCGTGAGCAGGATCAGGGCGCCGAGGCCGAGCGCCACCATGCCCCACAGGAAGGCGCGGGGCAGGCGGGCGAACGTCCCGTCGGCGTAGAGGTGCCCGAGCTGGTGGGGGAGGAGCAGGACGAAGGCGACGTTCGCGTCGCGCGCGGCGCGGATCCCGAGGCCGAACCCAACGACGTCGGCGGCGACGCTCCCCGCGAGCAGGGCCCCGGGGACCCACCAGCGGAACCGCTCGTGGAGGCGGATGGTCCAGGGGCTCACGGTGACCACGACGAGGTACACCGCGAGGAACCAGAGGGGGCCGAAGGGGAGGGTGGCCGCGGGCAGGAGCACCCCGCGCAGGAGCGCCGTGTCCCCCCAGAGCCTGGGGCCCGCCGGCCGCCCGACGTCGGCCAGGTGGAGCGCGACCTGGACGACGAGCCGAGCCCCCAGGAACGCGAGCGACGGCCGGAGGAGCCGGGCCACGCGGGCCCGGACGAACGCCCACGTCGGCTCCCCCGGCGGCGGAACGAGCGGTAGGCCACGAGGTTCGAGAACCCTCCGACGAAGAAGAAGATCGGCATCACCTGGAAGACCCAGGTCAGGGCCCACATCCCGGGGGTCACGCCGATCGCGCTCGTGGTCCGGAGCAGCCCCCGCTCCCAGTGGTCGATCGAGATGAACCAGTGGCCGATCACCACCGCGAGGATCGAGACCGCCCGGAGGAGGTCCACGTAGCGGTCCCTGGTCGCGGGCGTGCGGGCGGCGAGCTCGTCCAGGCGGGTCCCCATCGCGGCGAGCCTACGCCCGCCCGGCTCCGCGGTCGACGACCGCGGGCCCGGACGCCGGGGTGGCCCGTGGCAGGCCGGCGTCCGCTGCCTCAGATCAGACCCGGACCACGGGGCAGGTCAGGGTGCGGGTGACCCCGTCCACGGCCTGCACCTTCGAGACCACGAGCTTGCCCAGCTCGTCGAGGGACCGGGCCTCGGCCACCACCACGACGTCGTAGGGGCCGGTGACGACCTCGGCGCTCGAGACCCCCTTGATCCGCGCGATCTCCCGGCCCACCTCCGGGCCCCTCCCGATCTCCGCCTGCACGAGGATGTACGCCTTCATCGCGTCGGGCGAGATCGTAGGCCGATCCCGGGCCGCGTGGATAGGGGGTCAGCGCGTTCGTTCGAGGCGCGGGCTCCGGCCGAGGGCGACGGCGAGCATGCAGGCGAGCCCCTCGGCGGGCTGGCCGAAGAACCGGGTGACCTCGTCGTCGTAGAACGTGAGCGCGGTCGCGCCCACGCGGTGGGCGTAGGCGGCGAGGTACATCCGGCCGGCCACGATCCCGCCCGCGAGCTGGGCCACCCGGTACCCGCGGTCGCCCAGGGCGGCGAGGATGCCGTCCAGGTCGGCGAGGAGGAAGTGCGTGGCGGCCGCCTCCGCCCCGAGCGGCTGCTCGAGGCAGAGGAACCCTGCGTGGGCGCGGAACTCGCCCCGCCGCAGCAGGCGGAGCTCGCCCCCGTCGAAGGCGTACGCGCCGGGCTCGATCCCCTCGACGTCGTTCGCGACCAGGAACGGCCGGATCGGCATCGAGCCCTCGGGGGCGAGGTCGGTGGGGATCCCCGCGGTCGCGAGCCGGAGGACCGCCCGGAGCACGCCGGCGGGGACGGCCCCCGGGGCGAACCGGCGGGCCGAGCCGCGCCGCGCGATGACCTCCTCGAGCGGGTCGGGCGGCGCGTCGAGCCAGGCCGGGCCGGCCGGCGGCCCCGCCCACCGCGCGCGCCAGCCCGCGACCTCGAGGGACCGGAGGCGGCCGGCGTCGTGGACCGCCCCGATCCCCTCGAACACGAGCTCCCGGCGGGAGAGGGGTCGGACGGGGAGGTCGAGGGGGGCGGGCGGCGCTTCCGCGGGGGGCACCGGCGGGCCCTCCCCCAGGGCCAGGAGGCAGAGCGGGAGCTCGCGGCGGCCGTCGATGCCGAGGAGCGCCTCGACCCGGCCGTCGTCGAACCCGAGGACCACGCGGGCCGGGAGCCCGGAGGCGGCGGCCAGGGCCAGGACGTTCGCGAGCATCGTCCCGGCGTCCCAGAACAGGTGGCGGTAGCCGCGCTCGGTGTACTTCCACGCGGTCCGCCAGGGGATCCCGGTGAACGCGAGCGTGAGCGGCGCGCGGGCCACCGCGCCCTCCCCGGCCGTCGCCCCCACGAGGTGCCCACGGGGGTCGCCCCCCCGGAGGCGCACCAGCGCGGGGCCCGAGGGGTCGAAGTGGTAGAGGCCGGCGTCGACGCCCTCGAGCTCCCCGCAGGCCGCGTAGACCTCGACCGGGTAGAGGGCCCCGGCCGAGGCGTACGTCCGGAAGTGGATCTCCTCGCCCCCGGGGAAGCGGACCGTCCGGCGGACGCCCGCGCCGAGCCGGAGGAGCCGGGCGAGGGCGGGGAGGTCGGGGGCGGCGGGCCCCGGCGTGGCCCGGGCCCCGATCGCCGCGACCGCCGGGACCCCGGTGGGCGGGGGGTCGGGGAGCTCGACCCGCGGCAGGTCGACGTCGTAGACCTTGAAGGGCCGGGGCTGGTCGTCCCGGTCGAGGAACCACGCCCGGCGGCGGACGCTCTCCCACGAGTGCTTCGTGGCCTCGTGGTACGCCCGCGCCGCGGCCCCGTCCCCCATCGCCCGGGATATCCTGGCACGCGGAGTTCCATGGGCGTCTATCGGCGCTACCGCATCGAGGTCGCGAGGGCGCCCGACGCGGTCCCCCTCCCTCCCCGGTTCCGGGTCCGCGTGCGGCGCCTGCGGCTGGTCCGCCTCGTCCTGCGGGAGCTCTTCGAGTACCGCGGGCGACCCAGGGTCGCGCTCTCCCGGCCCTGCGTGTACGGCGTGTTCTCGCGGGCGGTGGGCGGGCTCTGGCCGCGGGAGGAGCTGTGCGTGGGCTGCCTGCGCTGCACGGTCCAGTACCCGGAGGTCGTGCGGATCCTGCCGAACCCGGCCCGGGAGCGCCTGGGCGGCCCACACCTGTCCGCGGAGCAGGCCGAGACCGTCCTCTACGAGGCCAGGACGGGCCGGGTCCCGGTCCGCGGCGCGGGGTACCGGGGGCCGTTCGGGGGCTCCGGCTGGGACGGGATCTGGCTCGACATGTCCGAGATCGTCCGCCCCACCCGCGATGGGATCCACGGCCGCGAGTACATCTCGACCGCGGTGGACCTGGGCGAGAAGCCGCCCTTCCTCCGCCTCGACGACCGGGGGGCGGTGGTGGGGCCGAGGCCGCGCGTGGTCCAGCTGGAGCTGCCGTTCCTGTTCGACGGGTCCTCGGGCCCCGCGCGGGGGGCGGTGCCGGAGGTGCTCGCCCGGGCGGCCCGGGACCTCGGGACCTTGGTCGTGCTCCCGCTCGCCACCGTCCTGCGCCTGCGCGAAGCCGGGCCCCGGGTCGCACCGCTGGTCCGCCCCGGCGAGGAGGGGCTCCTGGACCGGCTCGCCGAGCCCCCCGCGGTGGTCGAGACCCACGGGTGGGAGGGGGGACTCGTCGAGGCGGTGCGAAGGCGGTTCCCCGACGCCCTGGTCTGCGCCCGGGTGCCGGCCGACGCCGACGCCCTCGAGCTGGTGGGACGGGGGGCGCGGGTCCTCCACCTCGTCGCGGGCCCCGACGGGCGGGCCGGGGGGCGGTTCGTCGGGGACCTCGTGCGGGCGGCCCACGACGCCCTGGTCGCGGCCGGGGTGCGGGAGGAGGTGACGCTCGTTGGGGGCGGCGGGATCGCGATGGCGGAGCACGTGGCGAAGGCGATCGCCTGCGGGCTCGACCTCGTGGCGCTGGACCTCCCCCTCTGGATCGCGCTCCAGGCCCGGATCGGGGTGGACGGGGCGCCCGTCGCGTTCCCCCGGCTCGACGAGGCCTGGGCCCTCCAGCGGCTCCGGAACCTGGCGAACTCCTGGCGGGACCAGCTCCTCGAGGTCCTGGGGGCGATGGGGATGCGCGAGGTGCGACGGCTCAGGGGCGAGGTGGGGCGGATCATGTTCCAGGCCGACCTCGAGCGGGAGGCGTTCGCCGGCGTGGAGGGGTTCGGCGGTGGCTGAGGACGCCCGCGGGGCCGGGTCGGCGGTCCTCCGCGAGGAGGTCGCGAAGCACGTCCACGCGCTCCGGCGCGGGTTCGGCGTCTGGCCGACGCTCGCGTTCGGGCTCCCGCCGGCGATGGGAGACGCGCGCTGGACGCCCGAGCTGATCCTCGCGGTGTGGTGGCAGGCGGAGACCGGGCGGGCCCCCGAGGGCCTCGAGCACCGCGTGGGGCGCTCGGGCGGGGGCTTCGACGTCCTGGGGTTCCGCTTCGCGCCGCCCGAACGGTGGGTGCCGGAGGCTGAGCCGGTGGACCTCTCGCTCCCGCTGAACCGTCGGGGCGGGGGGCGGGCGCTCACGCTCCCCGTGCCCTGGTACGGGGGCGGGATGTCGTTCGGGTCGGTGAGCGAGCAGGTGATGCTGGCCCGCGCCGAGGCCGCCCGTCGGTGGGGGACCCTCACCTGCTCGGGCGAGGGCGGGTACCCGGCGTCGCTCCGGCCCTACAGGGACCACGTGATCACCCAGGTCGCCACGGGGATGTTCGGGGTCCGGGAGGAGACGATCCAGTGGGCCCCGGTGGTGGAGTTCAAGTACGCGCAGGGCGCGAAGCCCGGCCTCGGCGGGCACCTGCTCGGGGACAAGGCGACGACCGCGGTGGCCGAGATCCGGGGAGCGGTGCCGTGGGTGAGCCTGTTCTCGCCGTTCCCGTTCCACAGCGTGTACTCGGTCGAGGACCACCGCAAGCACGTCGACTGGATCCGGACCGTGAACCCCGACGCGCTCGTCTCGGTGAAGGTCTCCACCCCGACCGACGTCGACATGGTGGCGGTGGGGAGCTACCACGCAGGCGCCCACGTCCTCCACGTGGACGGCGGCTACGGCGGGACCGGGGCGGCCCCCGAGATCGCGAAGAAGAACATCGCGATGCCGATCGAGCTGGCGCTCCCCCGCGTCCACCGGTTCCTCGAGGAGGAGGGGATCCGCGACGAGCTGGTCGTGGTGGCGAGCGGGGGGATCCGGACCGCGGACGACATCGCGAAGGCCATCGCGCTCGGCGCCGACGGGTGCGTGCTCGGGACCACGGAGCTCGTGGCCCTCGGGTGCACGCGCTGCGGGAACTGCGAGCGGGGGCGGGGCTGCCCGTTCGGCCTCACCACGACCGACCCCGAGCTGTCGCTCCTCGTGGATCCAGCGTGGGGGGCGGACCGGCTGGACCGGCTGTACGCGGCGTTCCGGTCCAGGCTCGAGGAGATCCTCCGGCGCCTGGGCCTCCGGAGCGTCCGGGAGCTCCGGGGTCGGGTCGACCTGCTGCGGATCGAGCGGGGGGAGGGGGATGGATCGGGCGACGCTCGCTGAGCGGCTCGTCGCGGCGGCCCGGGCCAGGCCGGCGCCCCCCGTGCCGTTCCGGAAGGCGGAGGCCGAAGGGGGCTGCGGGGTCGTGGGGGTCGCCTCGAGCGCGCCGATCCCCGGCCGAGCGCTCCTCCAGGCCCTGGCCCAGATGCGGAACCGCGGGAACGGCAAGGGCGGGGGCCTGGCCGCCGCCGGGCTCGACCCCGCGTTCCTCGGCGTGGACCGGGAGACGCTCCTGCGGGACCACCTCCTCGCCGTGGCCTACCTCGACCCCTCGGTCCGGGCGGAGGTCGAGGCGCGGCACCTCGGGCCGGCCTTCGAGGTGGATCACGTGGCGGAGCTCCCGACCACCCCGCATGCGCGGACCCTCCCCGTGCCCCCGCCCGCGGTCGTCTGCTACCTGGTCCGGGTGCGGCCCGAGGTCCGGGAGGCGTTCGGGCGGGAGCACGGGATCTGCGAGGACCACGCCGACGAGATCGACGACGAGGTCGTGTTCCAGCGGACCGACGCGCTGAACCGGGCCTGCTACTCGGCCACGGGCGAGCGACGGGCCTTCGTCCTCTCGCGGGGCCGCGATCTCCTGGTCGTGAAGCTCGTCGGCTACGGTGACGACGCCATCCGGGCCTACGGCCTGGAGGGGCTCCGCGCCCACGTGTGGATCGGCCACCACCGGTACCCGACGAAGGGGCGGGTCTGGCACCCGGGCGGCGCCCACCCGTTCGTCGGGGTGCACGAGGCCCTGGTCCACAACGGCGACTTCGCGAACCACGCGTCCATCTGCGCCTACCTCGCCCAGCGGGGGCGGTGGCCGCTGTTCCTCACCGACACCGAGGTCGCCGCGCTCGCCTTCGACCTCCTGACCCGGGTGTACGGCTACCCGCTGGAGCACGCGATCGAGGCCCTCGCCCCCACCACCGAACGCGACTTCGCGCTGCTCCCGGCGGAGCGCCGGCGGACCTACCGGATGCTCCAGGCCGTGCACATCCACGGCTCGCCCGACGGCCCCTGGTTCTTCCTGATCGCGAGGTCGGACCCCCGGGCGGGGGCCCGGCAGCTCATCGGGATCACCGACACCTCGATGCTCCGGCCCCAGGTGTTCGCGCTCCAGCGGGGGCGGGAGGCGGTGGGGGTGGCGGCCTCCGAGAAGCAGGCGATCGACGCGGTGCTCGAGTCGCTCGCCCGGGAGGACCCCGGGACCTGGTGGCCCCGGGCCGACCGCTACTGGAACGCCCGAGGGGGGAGCCACACCGACGGGGGCGCCTTCGTGTTCACGGTGCGGCCGGGGGAGCGGGGGGCGGGGAACCTCGTCTGCACCGACAAGTTCGGCCGGGTCGTCGAGGTCGACCCGGCCAAGGAGCCCCCGCCGCCGGAGGGGCTGCCCCCCGCCGCGGCGCTCCGGGCCGGGGCGGTCGGCGCGCTCCGGCGCGGGGGGGACGAGGGGACCGGGCTCGCCCGGGCCGACCTCCCGGCGCCCGAGCTCGTCGCCCGGGTCCGGGAGCGGCTGCCATCCTGGGGCCCGGGCGGGACCTGGGCGTTCCTCGAGGAGCTCGTCCGCGGCGCGGCCGACGACGCCGGCCGCGAGCGGGCCTTCGAGGTGCTCGCGGCGCTCTCGGACCGGCCCTCGCCGACCGGCGCGATGAAGCGGAGCGTGCTCCTCTCGCTCCTCGACGCGGCCCTCGCGGAGCTCGTCGAGGGCGTGCGCCTGCGGCCCTCGGGCGGGTTCCGGTGGGCTGGCCCGGGCCACCTCCCCGACCCCGACGGGGCGGCGGTGGTGGTCGACGCCCGCGGGTTCCCCTCGGAGGGCCCGGGCTCGCTCGCGCGGGCCATCGTCGAGCTCCACCGGCGCGGCGCGCGGCGGTTCCTCGTGGCCGGCTGCCGTGGGCAGCGGTTCATCGGCTGCGGGCTCGGCCCCGGCACCCGCGGGGTGCGGATCGACGTGTTCGGGTCCTCCGGCGACTACCTGGCGTCGGGGATCGACGGGGCCGAGGTCGTCGTGCACGGCTCCGGGCAGGACCAGCTGGCGCAGATCATGAAGGACGGGCGGCTCGTCGTGCACGGGGACGTCGGGCAGACCTTCGGCTACGCGGCCAAGGGCGGGGAGGTCTTCGTCCTCGGGAACGCCGCGGGCCGGCCGCTGATCAACGCCGTCGGGCGCCCCCGGGTCGTGATCAACGGCACCTGCCTCGACTACCTGGCGGAGTCCTTCATGGCCGGGGACCCGCTCGCGGGGGGCGGGTTCGTCGTGGTGAACGGGCTGGCCCTGGACGAGGACGGCGGGATCCACGACCTCGACGACCCCTACCCCGGCGGGAACCTCTTCTCCCTCGCCTCGGGCGGCGCCGTCTACGTGCGGGACCCGCGGGGGCGCCTGGGCGAGGACCAGCTCAACGGCGGGGAGTTCGCCCCCTTCGGGCGGGAGGACCTCGCGCTCCTCCTTCCCTACCTCGAGGAGAACGAGCGCCTCTTCGGGATCCCCGTCCGTCGGCTCTTCACCGTGGACGGGGAGGAGCTGCCCCCCGAGCGCGTCTACCGGAAGATCCGCCCGGCCGCCCACCACGCGCTCACGCCCGAGGAGGCGTGGGTGAAGCGGGAGGCGTAGGTGATCAGGGTCGGGACCAGCGGGTGGCAGTACGACGACTGGCGCGGGGTGCTGTACCCGGAGGGCCTGGCGAAGGCCCGCTGGCTCTCGCGCTACGCCGAGGCCTTCTCCACGGTGGAGGTGAACAACTCCTTCTACCGCCTGCCGTCGGCCGCCACCTTCGCCCGGTGGCGCGAGGAGACCCCCGAGGGCTTCGTCGTCGCGGTGAAGGCCAGCCGCTTCATCACCCACGTCCGCCGGCTCCGGGACTGCCGGGACCCGGTGGCGCTGCTCTGGGAGCGGGCGTCGGAGCTCGGTCCGCGCCTCGGCCCGGTCCTCTTCCAGCTGCCGCCGCGCTTCCGCGCCGACCCCGAGCGGTTGGCCCGCTTCCTCGACGTCCTGCCGGCCGGGATGCGCGCGGCCTTCGAGTTCCGGGACCGCTCGTGGGAGGAGCCCTCGGTCCTCGAGCTCCTCGACCGGCGGGGATGCGCGTTCGTCCTCGCCGACCGGCCCGGCGCCCGGGTCCCGGGGATCGTGACCGGCGGCTGGGCCTACCTCCGCTTCCACCAGGGGACGGAGTGGGGTCCGGACTACCCGCGGGAGAAGCTCCGGCGGTGGGCGGACCGGATCGCGGGGCTCGAGGCCCGCGAGGTGTACGTGTACTTCAACAACGACACCGGGGGGGCGGCGGTCCGGGACGCCGCGACGCTCCGGGACCTCCTACGGGCGAGGGGGCTCGAGGTGGCGTGACGCCCGCCGCCGCGGGCGGGAGGAGAGGCGACGCCGCCTGGCACGCTGCGAGGCGGAGGGGAGCGCGGGGGCCTTCGCG